>JAEEGK010029367.1_pt1 | contig 10970 bp, 7 predicted proteins | sample 8958771 | NCBI WGS metagenome assembly JAEEGK01 (sample SAMN16246547, study PRJNA631951) | gut metagenome | biome: gut microbiome; feature: rumen; material: SC-attached | host: Bos | place: Iran: Karaj | collected 2018-10 | reverse complement strand
CTAATTTGTTGGGAGAGATTTCATTGCCAGTGAATGAGCTTCGTGCAGGTCTTTATTTCATCCAGGTGAAAGGTCAGTCGACCTCCGTAACTACAAAATTTGTGAAACGATGAAAGGGCAGGCTATGAGAAAGATGATGAGGATGATGGCCGTTTTTGCCTTTCTGCTGATGGGGATGAGATTTGCCATGGGCCAAGTCTTGGTTTATGGCGAAGTGGACGAACAAGATTGGCAAACACCAATTGAGAATGCCATTGTGACCTTTTCTGGCATTGATGCCTATGGCGACACGGTAGTTTATCATCTTGTCACCGACTCCCTTGGCTATTTTTCTGACAGCATCAATGCCGGTATCTATCGGGTCTGGGCTTCAGCCGACGGCTATCAGACGGAATATCAGACGGATTCCCTGGAAGTCGAGGATGGGCAGTATTTCTTCGGGTTGTATTTTGTCCTGTATGAGATCTATCACCCCGTTCGTTATGTGGCAGCACGGCAGTATATCGATGACCTGGTTCGCATCAGTTGGTCAATGAACGACCCTTTGCTGGTGGAAGACTTTGAGACGGGTAGTTTCAACCGTTTTCCTTGGAACAACAATATGAGTGATCACCCTTGGACTATTGATTCCCTACATGCCTACGAAGGCAATTATTGCATGAAGTCGACTTGCGAGGGCGTAGAAAACGGTATGTCTCAAATTGAGGTCTCTGTTTATGTGCCTTTGGAAGGGAAGATGAGTTTCTATAGCAAGGTCTCATCCGAGAGTCCTTGGGACATGGGTCGGTTTTATCTCGATGGCGTCAAGAAGATGGAGTGTTCGGGCGAGGAGGAATGGACAGAGCACCAATTCGATATTACCGTGGGTGAGCATGTGTTCCGTTGGGATTATGTCAAGGATGCTTCCACTGATTTGGGCGACGACTGCTTCTATGTGGACTGCATCCGCTTCTTCCTTGAGGATAGTGCAAAGGTGACGCGTTCTTTCCAGTATTATGATTTATTCCGTAGCCGCTTTGAAGAGGAACCTGTGATGATGGCTTCGCATCTTACTGACACGGTATTTATGGACATGAACTGGGGTGGCTTGCCTTGGGGACAATACCGTTGGGGCGTAAGCGCCTATTATGAGGGCAACCGAGGCAACTCTGATACCATTTGGTCAGCTTATCTCGACAAGGACATGACCACAACGCTTGAAATCCTAGGCTCGACCAATGTCGGTTTGCCGCCTGCGGGAGCTTTGGTGACGCTCACTTCACACAATGGGCAAGGTCATGACTATCAAGCAAGCTTGGATGCCAATGGTCATATCCTCATGTCCAATGTCTACCGTGGTGAATATGACCTCCGCGTGCATCTTGACGGATTTTGGGACTATGTCTCCGATTCTGCGCTCTCGGTTTTTGAACCTGCTCAAGTTGAAATCGAGTTGTTTGAGGCAACGAATGGCGTCGACAGTTTGTATGTCTCCTCGACAGGTTGGGCCATCTGGTCAGTCGAGAATGCGCAAAATCGTGATTTGCAGTATTTTGAAATCATGGTGAACGGAGAGGCGGTCGGTACAACTACTGACTTTGCGTATCAGTTGGATGTCACCTCCCTGGCAGAGGGCGACACCTGTATGGTTCAGGTGAGATCTGTTTATCTTTCGGCTTCTTGTGAATGGAAGTCGTGTATTTGGGTATATCGGCCATGTTCTGATTTTGCAGGCCCTACTGCGTTGACATGGTCGTTGCATGGCGAAGCGCTGCACCTCACTTGGGAATATCCCGAAGGTGACTTTGTAGGCGCTATGTTGCTGCGCGATGGGGAATTCCTCGCTATTACCGATGCGAATACCTTCGTGGACGAGACTGTTCAGCTGCATGGCGAAGTGGAGTATTGCTTGCGACTCATCTATGATGGTCCCCTGGACGGCGCCTATTATTCCATGTCATGCGAGGTGTGTGCTACGGCATCGTTCCCCGCCTATTGTGACCCGCCTGCGAAACTGGATGGAACAGTCTATTTTGAAGATGAAAGCGACCATGGCGCTTTAGTATCGTGGGGCGAGCGCCCTGATCCCGTCAACCAATGGCTGTATTTCGATGACGGCGTTTTTAAGCGTTCATTGGGCGGCGAAGAGCCTCGCATCTTCTGGGCCATCCGCTTCGAAGCAGAAGACTTGGCCGAGTATGTTGGCACCACATTGAAAAAGGTTTCACTTTACGATGCTGGCGCTGGTACATACCAATTGTGGATTTATGTGGGTGGTGATGCTGCACCACGCACTTTGGTTCGTTCACAAAACATGTCGTTGAATAACACGCAATCATGGCATGAGGAAGTCATCAGTCCGGCATACGAAATCCCTGAAAACGAGCCGATTTGGATTGTCGTTGGTCAGCAAGGTTTGGCGCGACCGGCAGCTGCTTGTCAAGACATGGGTGATGCCAACGGGCGTTGGGTGTCGCTGGACGGCGAGACTTGGACCGATATGCACACCTTCAATATGCATTACACTTGGATGCTGCGCGCTTTTGTCACCAACCAATCGGGGCGTTTGGAGGCCATCGCTAAGGATGGTTACATCTTGCAACAGTACAACTTGTATCGTGCGTTTGACAATACGGTTTACCAAATGGTGGCATCGGTTTCTGCCGATGAAGGACAATTGTATTATGAATATCGCGACAACCTCGCTGCCGAAAGCCACGATGATGTCTATTACCGTCTTACAGCGTTTTATCAGGCGGACAATGGCGAGACCTGCGAGTCGGACTATGCTGCTACTTTGAACGATCCTGAACTCCATTATATCTCAATCGACCTTACCTCAGCGGAGGAGAACCAAGGGAATGGTTTCAGGTTGTATCCTAATCCTTCCAAAGGACAGATTACCGTTGAATTGGAAGGGATGCAAAAGGTGATGGTCTGCAATGCCTTAGGGCAGGTTCTGCTCAGCAAAGAGTCCAACAGCGATGTGATGCAACTTGATTTGTCGAGTTTTGGGAATGGTTTGTACTGTGTGAAGATCAGTTCACGAAACGGTATCGTGGTTAGATCGTTGGTTATTTATAGATAAGCTTTGAAGATTGCGAAATGCCCTAAACAAAGAAAAAACCTTATCTTTGCCGCCTCAAAACGGCCATCATGATTTCCATCCAAAATCTAAGCATGCACTTCACCGGTGAGGACCTCTTCACCGATATTTCCTTTTTGATTCGCGAGAAGGATCGCATCGGCTTGGTGGGCAAAAACGGCGCAGGCAAAACCACTCTGCTGAAACTAATTTGTGGATTGGAACAACCTTCAAAGGGCGATGTCATTATCCCTCAGGGCGTTACTATCGGTTATCTGCCCCAGGAAAAGAATGTAAACAGTACAAAGACGGTTTTGGATGAGGCGCTTTCCGCCTTTGATGAATATCACCAGTTGGAGCGCGACTTGGAAAAGATGCAACAGGAACTGGCTGAACGCACTGACTACGAAAGTCCTCAATATGAGAAACTTATCGTAAAAATGAACAACCTCAATGACCGCTTGGCCTTGCTGGGTGGCAACTCCATTGAAGGCGAGGCGGAAAAGATTCTAGTGGGCTTGGGTTTCAGTCATGAGGATATGCTGCGACCCATGCGTGAGTTCAGCAATGGTTGGCAGATGCGCGTGGAATTAGCCAAAATCTTGCTGAAAAAGCCCAACTTGCTTCTTCTTGACGAGCCGACCAACCATCTTGACATCGAGTCCATCCAATGGCTCGAAGGATTCCTGAAATCGTATTATGGCGCGTTATTAATGGTGAGTCACGACCGCGCTTTCTTGGACAACATTACCATTAGAACGGTGGAGATTAGCAATGGGAAGATCTATGATTACAAGGTTCCGTATTCCGACTATGTCAGTCTGCGCGAGGAACGTGTCGACATGCAGCGCTCTGCCTACGAGAACCAGCAGCGCGAGATCAAGAATATTGAAGCTTTCATCGAACGTTTCCGCTATAAAGCGACCAAGGCCAAGCAGGTGCAGAGTCGCGTGAAGCTACTAGAGAAGATGGATGAAATAGTTGTCGACGATATCGACAGCACCGCTATCCACTTCAAGTTTCCGCCTGCACCGCATTCGGGTAAGGTGACTTTGGAACTCAATCATGTGGGCAAGTCCTATGGCGACCAAGTGATCTTGAAAGACATCAACCTGTTGATTCCTAGAGGGGAGAAAATCGCTTTCGTGGGTCGCAATGGCGAAGGCAAGTCCACGCTGTCAAAAATCATCTGCGGTGTGCTTGACCATGAGGGAGAAGTGAAATTGGGTCATGAGGTGAAGATTGGGTATTATGCCCAGAACCAACAAGACATGCTTGACATGAATAAGACCGTTTTCGAGACGTTGGACGATGTGGCCGTTGGCGACATGCGTTTGAAAGTGAAGGCGCTCTTGGGTTCTTTCCTCTTCCGTGGCGACGACATCGATAAGAAGGTGAAGGTGCTTTCTGGAGGCGAAAAGGCTCGCTTGTCCTTGGCCAAGATGCTGCTCTTTCCGACAAACCTGTTGGTCCTCGACGAACCCACCAACCATTTGGACATGCTTTCGAAAGACATTCTGAAGAATGCCTTGATACAATATGACGGCACCCTCATCATCGTCTCCCACGACCGTGACTTCTTGCAAGGGTTGACCAACAAGGTGTATGAGTTTCGCAAGCCTAACATTAAGGAATATATCGGTGACATTTACGATTTCTTGGAGCAGAAGAACCTCAGTAACTTGAAGGAACTGGAAACCGCCGCAAAAACACAACCTAAAGTTGCAGCCACAGAACCTGTTTCGCAAAATAAGGCCAACTATGAGCGGAAGAAGCAGATTGATGCCAAGTTGCGCAAGGTGGACAAGGAAATACAGCGCCTAGAAGAAGCCATCGGCAAATTGGAGGTCGAACTTGCTGAGCAAGATGCTATCATGGCTCATCCCGACCAACATCCTGATATCAAGATTGACAACGATTGGTATTGGGCCTATGGTCAGAAAAAAGAACAGCTTCAAGTCTTGATGGACGACTGGGGAGAAAAGCAGATAGAACGCGATGAGGTGATGGCGGAATATGAGAAATAAACAATGCGGAGCGAAGTTAACTTCGCTCCGCATTGTTTATGGTCTAATGCCAAGGATGATTATTCGATAACCATATCAAACGGCATGCGCGCTTGGATACCGGTGTTCTTTTGCAGGTTTTCCAAGCCTTTCATATAGTCGTAGTAGCCTCCGAGTTTGCTGCGCATGGCGGCATCGATTTGGTCTTCTGAATTGTTCATCGACTCCATCATACGGGTAAAGAAATCCTTTTGTTCCGGCATCTCCACCACCTTGTAGTCGCTGCCAAGTCCCGCTTTTTGTGCGGCATAGGCTATGGCGTCTTCCATGTCGCCCAACTCGTCAACGAGGCCAATCTCGATGGCATCGACACCAGCCCACACGCGGCCTTGTCCGATGCTGTCGACATAGGTCTGGCGCAAGCCACGACCTTCGGCGACGCGGTTGGTGAATTGGTCGTATGTTTTCACCACGTTTTCCTGCAATTTGGCGTATTGGAACTCAGTAAGGGGTTGGGTAATAGTGCCGAAGTCAGCATTCTCGTTGGTCTTGGCCACGTCGAAGGTCAAACCGATCTTATCATTCAGGAAACCTTGCATGTTGGGGAAGGTGCCAAACACGCCGATGGAACCCGTGAGGGTGGTGGGGTCAGCGTAGATGTAGTCGGCCTTGGCAGAAATCCAGTAACCACCTGAAGCAGCATAGTTGCCCATGGAAACGATGACAGGTTTCACCTCCTTGGTCAGGTCAAGTTCGCGACCGATGATTGCCGAGGCCACGGCACTGCCACCAGGAGAGTTGACGCGGAGCACGATAGCCTTTACGTTCTCGTCTTCACGGGCCTTACGGATGGTCTTACTGAGGTTTTCGGAATAGATGTCGGCACTTTCGTCACCCTTGCCGTCATAGATTTGCCCTGATGCATAGATGACGGCGACCTCGTTTTTGCTATTGTTCTTGTCTTTGAACGACTTCGCATAATTGGCATTGCCAATGGCATTGATGCTCTTGTTGCTGCCCGTCAAGCCTTTCAACTCGTCTAAGACTTGGTCTTTATAATACAAGTTGTCGACCAGTCCATATTCCAAGGCTTTGTCTGCATTGAAGATGGTCTCCAATTCATCTGCAATCTTGTTGAGCTGTTCCACGCTGATGTTGCGGTTGTGGCTGATGCCTGTGAGGATTTGTCCCCAAACAGATCCCAACAGCTTGTCCATTTGCTCACGGTTGGCTTCGCTCATCTTGTCCAGGAAATAAGGTTCTACGGCACTCTTAAAGCGGTTGTTAGGACCGCGCACAATCTGCATCTCAATGTCGAGTTTGTCAAGCAGGTGCTTGTAGAAGGTGATTTGAGATGCCATGCCGTGCAGGTCTAAGGCACCTTCTGGGTTGAGGAAGATCTTGTCGGCAACAGAGGCGATATAATAGGCGCTTTGTGAGTAGCTCTCGCCGTAGGTGACGATGAACTTGCCGGATTCCTTAAACTCAATGAGTTTGTCGCGAATCTCCTGTAGGGTGGCAGTCGAGGTGGGGATGCTGCTCAATTCGAGATAGATGCCCTTGATGTTAGGGTCGGTCTTGGCATGCTCAATGTTGCGAAGAATGTCGTTCAGACCCGTCATGTCCTGCGATTCCATCGTATTGAAATTAATACTGCCGAAAGGATTGTCGGTAGTACGGTCCGGGATGGCGTAGTCAAGTTTCATCTGAAGTACAGAGTTCGGCTTGACTGTCGTTGACGTCTCGGTTGGTTTCGACATGGCAGATATCATCGACGTGACCACGCCTAACTTGATGAAGAAATTAACCACTAAAGCAATCAATGTGCCTAAAAAGGCAGCCAATAAGACTTTTGAAAATTTCATGGTGTTGTGATTTTGTTTTGATTTGGCTGCAAAAGTAAGTATTTTGTTCAAACGATGGGTTGTTTTGTGATTTAAAAACGCTTACCTTTGCAAAAAAATAGGAGGCAATGGGAACCTGTTATGTGCTTTTTGGCTCGAACATGGGCGACAAAGAAAAACTCTTTGACAAAGCGTGCCTATTAATTAGTAATAGGTGCGGCGCTATCGTTGGCGTTTCGTCGTCCTACGAGTCTGAACCTTGGGGGTTTGATGCTGATGAGTGGTTCCTCAACCGGCTTATTGTGGTCGACACTGAGCTGGACCCCGAAACTGTTTTACATGAGTTAATGGAGATAGAGGCCGAACTGGGGCGTGAACGCCATCCTGAAGTCAGTGGCTACACCTCCCGTACTGCCGACTTGGACATCTTGTATTTTGGTCGGCAGGTCCTTGTGACACCCACATTGACGTTGCCTCATCCTCGGTTGCATTTGCGCCGGTTTGCCCTGTTGCCGCTTTGCGAGGTGGCCCCCGAACTGGTGCATCCTGTTTTTCAGGTTACTCAGCGGGAGTTGCTATCTCGATGCCCCGATCAATCAATCGTTAGAGTAATGGAATGAAGTTATGAACTATAATTATATCGCTATAGAAGGAACCATCGGAGCGGGCAAGACGACCTTGGCCACTCGTATTGCCAACGATTACAATGGAAAACTGGTGCTGGAGGAATTTGAGGGCGACAAGAATCCTTTTCTCCCAAAGTTCTACAAGGAACCTGACAAGTATTCCTTCCAGTTGGAAATGACTTTTATGGCCTTGCGTTACCAGCAGTTGAAGGACAAGTTGGGTGTGCTTGACTTGTTCCACGATTTCATCATTTCGGATTATTATGTGGCTAAGTCGTTGATCTTTTCTAAGAACAATCTTCAAGACGACGAGTACCAGTTGTTTTCTCGGTTTTTCAATATCATCTTCTCTGACATGCCAAAACCTGAGTTGCTGGTTTATCTCTATTCCGACGTTGCCCGTTTGCAGGCCAATATCAGGAAGCGTGGCCGCAGTTATGAGCAGGAAATCAGTGATGCTTATCTTGAAAGCATACAACAGGGTTATTTCGACTTTCTCCGCCAACAGCAGAACAACATGCGCATCTTGCTCATCGACACCAATCGTCTCGACTTCGTGGCCAATGAGAGCGACTATCAACGAATCATTGAAGTAATCAATCAACCCTATGACATTGGATTGCATCGAGTTTCACTCTGACTTTCTCGTTGTGTAAAACAAAAAAAGCCGCTCATGAGCGGCTTTTTTTGTTGAGGTTTGATGAAGATTAATCTTCGACGGGAACTTCGATGGTTCTAGGAACGAGTTTCATCTCAGGTTCGATCACCATAATCTCAGCGCGGCGAATCGTAGGCAGGATGTCACCGTCACGACCTCTGTCAAGTTGTTTTTCATAGGTGCGGCACAGGTCTTCGATGGCAGAAGCTCTTCTGTTTCTGTTCATGTCGATGTTGCTTAAGATGGCGTCTCTGTCCTTGATGTTGGACTCTTTGACGAGTTCCTCAAACTTGTCAAGGTCTTCACCATGGCCTTGGCTCTTGCCGTTGATGGTGATGTTCTTGCCTTTGGCCTTTGCCAAATCCTTAATTTGTTTCTCGGCCTCTTTGTAACGATTGGTGGAAAGTCCGTTGTTGTGGTCTTCTTCGCCTTCAGGTGAAGCCCAACCAGCAATGATGAATTCAGTCACGCCAGCGTCTAACAATTTGTTGAATTCATTGTCAGCAATCTTGTTGAGGCTCTTTCTTTCTTTGATGTTCCACTTGTCCTTCTTGAAGTAGTAGGTGCACTTGGTGACATAAGTGTCAACATAAGTGGTGTCATAGACAGTGACGGTTTTGGTCTTCTTTTTGTGGATAACACCATTGGCGAGGTGTTCGGTGGCGCCACGGGTGAAGTAGGTGTTCTTCACGATTTCATCTTGGTTAGGATAGATGGTGCCGTCGTAGACGTAGAACATCGGGTCGCCCTTAAGTTCGCTGTTGGCCATTTCAGGTTGGTAAGGCATGCAGTAGTGCTTGGTGAACTCGCCGCCTTCCTTGTAGTTGACGCGGAAGTCGCCTTCGCCCTTCACTTTTTCACCCACGAAGGTGATGGGGTCAATATTGATTTGGCCACCGTTGTAGGCAAGATAAGGCTGGAGGTTCATGACAGCTTGCTTTTCGAAGTATTCGCCAGGGATGGTGACGATGACATCGAAGCACACGTTGCCGTCTTCGCCTTCGACCAGCGGGTCAGGATTGACGCGATAAGTAATCTTCTTCGACTCGCGGGCCATCTTCTCGATGTCGCAAGGATTGTTGAACTTGACGCGCAGACCTAAGTTGAACTGGCTGTACATATCCTTGTCGTTGATGACATGCTTAGCTTCGTCGGAAGCAATCTTGGCCACTTGGTCAAGCTTGTCGCTGCCGGTGAAGTTGTAAGTGTAGTCAAAGAACAGGTCAAACTTGGGGGCGATGTTGAAGTTGAACTCCATACCAACGGGAACGGTGAAAGTGAGTTCACGCTTGGCAGCTTGGGGAGCAACCGTCGATGCAACTTGGTCGTTGTTGTCAAGTTGATTGACGATACCAGCCTTGTAAAAGTTGCCACCGAAACCGACGTGAGGTATCAGGTTGAAGACTCTTCTCGGATTGTAGTTGAACATATTGAACAGATTGAAGGTCAAGTTCACATTACCTTCGATGTAGTTGGTCTTGTCGAGACCCAAATCATAATAAATGCCGTTGTTGCCTTCAAAAACCAAGGCTTGGCCGTGCTTGTGGCCGGAAAGGATGCCATAGCCAGCTTTGATGTTAAAGCCGACAACTTTGCTGAATTGGTAACCAAAACCGAGATGACCGTTCCAGTTTTGGAGAGCAATCTTCTTGTAGTGGTTGAAATCTTGGAAAATCCAGCTTTCGTAGTTGGCCAAGTCACCGTGGTTGATAGAGAGACCTCCATCGGCCTGGATGTACCAATACTTCTCAGCAGGTTTTCCTTTCTTTTTGCCTTCCTGAGCATTCATGCTGAAGGGAAGGATTGCCATGACGACAAGCATCATGAGCTTCGAAATAGTCCAATTTCTCTTCATAACGTAAATTTGTTAGGTTTTTAATTTAATTAGTTGATTCTATTGTACTCTTTTTATAATATTCCAATTAGCCAACAAAAGTAGGAAATATTTCAATTGCAAGCGCAAAAAAAGTAAAATTTTTCGGTTTTTTTAATGGTTTTCAGCGAAAAAGGCTAAAAATCGGCTCGTTTTGGGCCCAAATTGAGCTGTTTGAAGACTTCCCACATGACAATTCCGGCGCAAACCGACACATTGATGGAGTGTTTTGTGCCTTCCTGCGGGAGCTCTATGGCCCCCTCGCAGTAGGGCAAAACCTCCTCGCCCACTCCGTCCACCTCATTGCCTAATATATAAGAGGTGTGGGGCTCAAACTTGAAATCCTGCAACGGCACACTGCCTTCCACTTGCTCGACGGCGAAAATCCGATAGCCATCGGCTTTCAAAGCTTGACAGGCGGCTTCGGTGGTTTCAAAATAGCGCCACTTCACCGTTTCGTCAGCACCCAAGGCGGTCTTGTGGATTTCGCGGTGGGGCGGACAAGCCGTGATGCCGCACAAATAAAGCGCTTCGATGCGGAAAGCGTCGGCAGTGCGGAAAAAGGCACCCACGTTGCTCAGCGAGCGGATATTGTCCAATATTATTATAATAGGTGTCTTTTCGGCTTTCTCAAATTCGGCCTTCGACAGCCGGTTCAGTTCTTCGTTCCTCAGTTTGCGCATGGTATAAGATTTTGTTGCAAAGTAAGCGAAAATTGGCGAAACGACACGTCGTGCGGAGATTTTTTTGGACAAAAAGACCGATTGTCTCAAACAAAACCTTACTTTTGTACCCTTAAAACCGAACCCGTTATGGCAGAAAAAGCGACCGAAACCCCGTTGATGAAGCAGTATTTCTCCTTCAAGGCGAAATACCCCGATGCCATGCTGTTATTTCGC
>JAEEGK010029366.1_pt1 | contig 10970 bp, 10 predicted proteins | sample 8958771 | NCBI WGS metagenome assembly JAEEGK01 (sample SAMN16246547, study PRJNA631951) | gut metagenome | biome: gut microbiome; feature: rumen; material: SC-attached | host: Bos | place: Iran: Karaj | collected 2018-10 | reverse complement strand
AGCGTGCTCAGCAGCAGTTCGATGAGGAAGAGGCCAAGCGCCTGGAGAAGAAGATCCGCAAGAACAAGTTCGACTTCGACGACTTCATGGGTCAGATCCAGCAGATCAAGAAGATGGGTAACATCAAGGACCTCGCCTCGATGATTCCCGGTGTGGGCAAGCAGCTCAAGGACCTCGACATCGACGACGACGCCTTCAAGGGCATTGAGGCCATCATCAACTCCATGACACCTAAGGAGCGTCAGAATCCCGATATCATCAACCAGAGCCGGCGTCGTCGCATCGCTGCCGGTTCCGGCACTAAGCTCGAGGATGTGAACCGTCTGATGAAGCAGTTCGACCAGACGCGTAAGATGATGAAGATGGTGACAGGCATGAACTCCTCCCGTATGGTCCAGATGGCAAACGCCATGAAAGCCATGAAAGGCGGCAAACCCAAATTTTAGAGAATATGGAACTCATTGACGGAAAGGCAACGGCAGCCGCCATAAAGGCAGAGATAGCCGAAGAAGTGAGACAGATCATCGCCAGGGGCGGTAAGCAGCCTCATCTGGCTGCAGTGTTGGTTGGTCACGACGGCGGGTCGGAGACTTATGTAAAGAATAAGGTACTCGCGTGCGAGGCCTGTGGCTTCAAGTCCACGCTCATCCGCTTCGAGGATACCATCACCGAGGCGGAGCTCCTGGCTTGTGTCGACAAACTGAATAAGGACGACGATGTCGATGGCTTCATCGTGCAGCTACCCTTGCCCAGGCATATCGACGAGCAGAAGATTATCGAGGCCATCGACTATCGGAAGGATGTCGACGGCTTCCACCCCATCAACGTGGGGCGCATGGCCATTGGCCTGCCCTGCTTCATCTCCGCTACACCGCTGGGAATCATCACTCTGCTGAAGCGCTATGGCATCGAGACCTCTGGCAGGAAGTGTGTCATCCTCGGACGTTCTAACATCGTCGGCAAGCCCATGGCTCAGTTGATGATGCAGAAGCAGTATGGCGACGCGACGGTCACGGTCTGCCATTCCCATTCCAAGTCCCTGAAGGAAGAGTGCCGTGCAGCCGACATCATCATCGCTGCCATCGGCCAGCCCGACTTCGTGACCGCCGATATGGTGAAGGAGGGGGCTGTCATTGTCGATGTGGGCACCACCCGGGTCCCGGACCCCTCCCGTAAGAGTGGCTTCCGCCTGAATGGTGACGTGAAGTTCGACGAGGTGGCTCCCCGTTGTTCCTTCATCACGCCTGTTCCCGGAGGCGTCGGTCCCATGACCATCTGCTCGCTGATGAAGAATACCCTCGCTGCCGGCAAACACGAGTATTATAAATGACCGCCGAGGAGTACTACCTGAAAGGTAATGAATACCGTAAGCAGAGCCTGTGGCACGAGGCCATCAACTGCTATATCGAGGCCATCAGACTCGACCCCGACAGCCCCGCTGTCGAGGCCAAGCGCATGCTCGACGACATCATGGCCTTCTACTGTAAGGACATGTATAACCCTTAAACACGTTAAATTTCTGTTTTTTTTTTGCAGGTTCAAGATTTATTCGTAACTTTGCACCCCAAATATCTGTTAGTAAAAAATAGTAAGTAGAATGTCTGACGAAAAGAAGATTTCCCTCAATGAATTAGAGGATTTGTTAGAGGAGAGCGAAAGCAACTCCACTTCGCGCATCAATTTTGCGACCATCTTCGCCACATTGGTGCTCAATTGGCAGTATTTCCTGTTCTCGCTCATCATCCTGGTCTGCGGAGCCCTGCTTTACCTCCGCTATACCGAGCCCACCTACAAGGTGTCGGCCCGACTGCTCATCAAGGGTGACGAGAGCCGCATGCGGCGCAACCCCTCCCAGATGCTGTCGAACATGATGGACCTGGGTATCATGAGCAACTCCTCCGGTATCGACAACGAGGTGGAGGTGCTGCAGTCGCGCGTCCTGCTGCGTGACGTGGTGAAGGAGCTGAAGCTCTACGCCGAGTACCGCACCAAGGGACGTGTCAAGAAGTCTCTGGTCTATGGCAAGCAGCCCGTCATCGCCGAGTTGGATCCTGTCCACCTCGACAGCCTCGACAAGGTCTATATCGAGGGCGGTGCCTCTTCCAGCATGGAATTGATGATCTATCGCAAGGACACCACCTATGTGGTGGAGGGAACCATCAAACAGTCGGGACTCCCCGAAGGCCCGACGGAAACGGTATTCTTCAAGAATCCGCATTCCCTGCCTGCAGCCTTTGACACGCCGCTGGGAACGCTCACCCTGACCAGCTCACCCCGTTTCAAGCTGAAGCCGGGCGAGACCTACTTTGTCAAGATTGTGCCGCCGATGGTCGTGGCTACCGAGTATCTGAAGGCGATGACCGTCTCGCCCACCTCCAAGCTGACTGATATCGCCGAGGTGACGCTGACCGACAAGAATATCCAGCGCGGTATGGACTTCCTCCGCCGTCTGGCCGAATGCTACAACCACCAGGCCAATGCCGACAAGAACGAGATAGCCCTGCGCACCGAGGAGTTCATCAACGAACGCATGGAGAAGATCAACCAGGAGCTGGGTACGACCGAGAGTCAGATTGAGAGTTTCAAGCGTCAGAACGCCGTGACTGGTCTCACCGTCGATGCGGCCCAGGCCGTGCAGATGTCTAACGAGTTCTCTGCACGCCTCTCCGAGGCCAACTCCCAGATCCAGATGCTCGACTATCTGCGTGAATACGTCAACAATCCGAAGAATAAGAATCAGATTATCCCCTCCAACGTCGGTCTGACCGACGGGGCCTCCACCCAGCTCATCGCCAGCTACAACAAGGCTGTGCAGGATCGTAACCGTCTGTTGACGGCTGCCAGTGAGTCGGCGCCCCAGGTACAGACGCTCACCGAGACCATCGAGAGTCTGCAGTCGAGCATCCAGACCGCCCTGTTGCAGGCTCGCCGCTCTGCCGACATCAACCGTCAGGGCATCGCCACGGAGTTCGGCAAATACCAGGGCCGTATCTCCACCGCACCCATCCAGGAGCGTGTGCTCAACCAGATTGGCCGTCAGCAGGACGTGAAGTCGGGCGTGTATCTCCTGCTCCTGCAGAAGCGTGAGGAGAACAGCATCGCCCTGGCAGCCACTGCCGACAAGGGTAAGCTCATCGACGAGCCTCTCTATGAGGGTAAGGTGAGTCCGAAGAGTCTCATCATCCTCATCGGAGCCCTGTTCCTGGCCTTCGCCATCCCGTTTGCCGTCATCTTCATCCTCAACCTCTTCCGTTATAAGATTGAGGGTCGCGAGGATGTGGCACGTTACACCGACCTGCCCATCATCGCCGATGTGGCCGTGGCCAGTGACACCGTGAAGACCTCTGCCGGCATCGTGGTCCATGAGAACAAGAACACCCAGATGGACGAGATCTTCCGCTCCCTGCGTACGAACATCCAGTTCATGCTGCAGGGCGGCCAGAAGGTGATCCTCTTCACCTCCAGTACGTCGGGTGAGGGTAAGACCTTCTGCGCAGCCAACCTCGGCACGAGCTTCGCCCTATTGGGCAAGAAGGTCGTTCTCTGTGGCTTGGACATCCGTAAGCCGGCTCTGGGCCGCCTCTTCGGCGTGTCCGACAAGAGTCTGGGTATCACGTCGCTGCTGACGAAGGACAAGGTCACCAAGGCCGACCTCGACCAACAGATTGTGAAGTCTGGTGCCAACGACAACCTCGACCTGCTGCTGGCCGGTCCCGTACCGCCCAACCCCACGGAGTTGCTGGCCCGCGACAACTTCCGTCAGGTGGTGGATCTGTTGAAGGAGCACTACGACTACGTCATCTTCGATACGGCTCCTGTCGGTCTCGTCACTGATACCCTCCAGATTGCCGCCCATGCCGATGTCAGCGTGCTAGTCTGCCGTGCCGACTACACGCCGAAGTCAGCCTTTGGTCTGCTCAATAACCTGTCTAAGGAGGGCAAGCTGCCCAACGCCTGTGTGGTGCTCAACGGCATCGACATGTCTCGCCGCAAGTACGGTTACTACTATGGTTACGGCGCCTACGGCAAGTATGGCCGTTACGGTTATGGCCGTTATGGTTACAGCAACTATGGTCAGTATGGCAACTACGGTCAGTACGGCCGCTATGCCGAGTCCCATTACAGCAACAAGGACGACGACAGTATTAAGAAATAGAAGATGCTGATTGCAGTTGATTTTGACGGTACGATCGTCGAGCATAGGTATCCTGAGATTGGTGAGGAGATACCCTTCGCCGTCCAGACCCTGCGCATGCTCATCGCTGAGCGCCACAAGATCATCCTCTGGAGTGTCCGCGAAGGCGAGCTGCTCGACGAGGCTGTCAACTGGTGCCGTGAGCGGGGCATAGAGTTCTACGCCGTCAACCGCGACTATCCAGAGGAGACCCTCACCAACAACGACCACTTCAGCCGCAAGCTGAAGGTCGATGTCTTTATCGACGACCGCAACCTCGGAGGTCTCCCCGACTGGGGCACCATCTACCGGATGATCCATGACAAGGTGCAGTGGTATCAGCTGCTCAACGAGGCCGCCACAGGTGAGAAGGACTACGGCACCCGTCGTCGTCACCACCGCCCCTGGTGGAAGCGGTTCTTGAATATATGAGAATAAAAATAAGAATGATATGAAAAAGAATTTAGTATTTGTCGCACTCGCGGTCGCCCTGCTGTGTGCTTCTTGTTCTGCCCCCAAGAATGTCGCTTACATCAAGAACAGCGACGAGGTGGACCTCTCCCAGTCAGCCTATCTCTATGATGCCCGCATCATGCCGAAGGACGTGCTGACCATCACTGTCAACACGGTGAACCCCGATGCTGCTGCCCCCTTCAATCTGTCTGTACCGACAGCATTCAACAACCAGACCCGCAGCACCTATTCGCAGCCCATCCTGCAGACCTATCTGGTCGACAACAACGGCGTTATCGAGTTCCCCGTGCTGGGCACCCTGAAGGTAGGTGGTCTCACCAAGTCTGAGTGTGAGAAGCTGATCCACGATAAGATCTTGCCTTATCTCAATGCCAAGGAGAATCCCGTGGTGACGGTCCGTATGGCCAACTACAAGATCTCCGTCCTGGGTGAGGTGAACCGTCCGGGCATGTTCACGGTCAGCAACGAGAAGATCAACATTTTCGAGGCCCTGGCCCAGGCCGGCGACCTGACCATCTATGGTGTGCGCGACAATGTGAAGCTGATCCGTGAGAATGCGAAGGGCCGCAAGGAGATCCATACGGTTGTCCTGAACGATGCGAGCCTCATCAACTCGCCCTACTACTATCTCCAGCAGAACGACATTATCTATGTAGAGCCCAATAAGGTCAAGGCCCGCAACTCTACTGTTGGCCAGACAACCACCCTGTGGTTCTCTGCCACCAGCATCCTGATCTCCATGGCCTCACTATTGTATAACATCTTGAAATAACTCCAATGGCAAACAATACCCAACAAGAACACGAGCACACTCATCATCATCACCATCATCATCGCGATGATTACGCAAGCCGTTTCAAGAGAAAGAGTCTTCAGTCCATCGAATTCCGTCGCAAGGCTGACAAGTGGTTGAAGATCGCCTTGCTTGTTTTGTCGGCAGTTATGATGTTAATAGTTGTTATAGCATACCTTTTCGGTTAAATTTTACCATTTTTATTTGGTAGTTTCCACAAAAAGTGTTACTTTTGCCCTCGCAAAGTAACACTTTTTTTGTTTAACCCTAAATTAAAACAAGTATGAAAAATTCAATTCTGTTTGCAGGAATGATCCTGTTGGCTGCCAGTTGCAGCAGCGAGAGTGATGTTACAGTCAGCACCCCGGAGTCCGGCAAGGCGACGGTGAATGTGCGTGTCGACAACTTTACAATTGAACAGGAGGAGTTCGCTTCGGTTCGAGGTGCCACGCGAGCCACTTCTGCCTTGGCTGAATACACTAACGTAAAAGCCATCACCCTGGCCTTCTATGCCGGTACCGAGGAGGTGTACAAGGCCACGCAGCTTCGTGCTGATGCCACCACCTTCACCACGTTTGGTGAGTTCTCCACGCCCTTGAGCATCGGCAGCTATACGATGGTGGTGCTCGGCTACGCCAGCGACAGCGAGATTACCCTCACCAGTCCTACCGCTGCGGCTTATACGTCCGACAAGGGGCGTGAGACCTTTGTGGCGACGCAGACGGTGAACGTCACTTCAACGGCCGACCTCAATCTGACGGCCGAGCTGAGCCGTGTGGTGACGAGACTGAGGGTAAAATCTACTGACAACATGCCGACGGGTGTGGCCAAGGTGACCATCCAGGTATCAGCAGGCGGCATCAGTTTCAACCCCACCACCGGTCTGGCCACGGTGAATACCGGTTTAACGAATGAGGTAGCGGCCACTTCAGGTTTTGGGAAAACGGCCTCCTTCAACACCTATTTCTTCCTCGCTTCTGATGAGCAGACGGTCAATGTCACCATCACAGTCTTCGATGCCAGTGACAACGTCCTGTTCAGCAAGGCCCTGACCAGTGTCCCGATGAAGCGCAACCGCTGTACCGAAGTGACTGGTAAGCTCTTCTCATCCACCGCCACCGCTTCCGCCTTCACCGTCACCACCGACTGGCTCACCGACCACGTCGTAGAATTCTGATCTCAACTAAAGGGGAGCGCACTCACACTCGAGTACACTCCCCTTCTTCGCTGATGGCCGACAGGTCGGCTTAGTCGTTCTCAGCCAGTGTCGTCGTCACTCTTGGTAAAGGTAACTTTTGTGAGAATAACCAACCATTATCGCGCGATAAGGGTTGGTTATTGCTGAATAACGGTGGGATGTTAAACCTGAGAGAGATAGTAGCTGAAATCCTTGCTGATTGCTGTTGCCAAATCGGTCAACTGACCCTTGTTACAGCTCAAATTTCCCACCAAATTGGCCATCATACCGCATGTTTCCTTCCAAGAGCGGTCGGGATACTGAAATTCTGCGCAGCTGATGTGCGCGCCATGAGAGGGGAAAAGCACGGGAATGAGGGGGTCGTGCATGTCTTTCGAGGCCTGCGCGAGCAGGAATTTGATATATCTGTACCTTTTCCGAGGTTCGGCATAGCGGGCGTAGTCGCTTTGCTAATTTCGTATTTCATTGTAAATCAGCTTTTTAGGTGAATTAATATGAGCAGAGCGTTCCAGTTCCAGTTGTTCCAGTTTCTTTTTTGATGTCCCAATATCCTCTATATTATATATAACTATCTATATATCAATTAGTTATGTATTATTAAGAGGAAGTTGTGTACCTCAAATTTTAATTGGAACAATTGGAACTGGAACGCACAGTCTGTCATTTTCACTCTTCCTCTATTAGGCCCTCGAGTGCCCAGATCAGTTCGTTATAAACTCCGTCACATCGGGGTCTGGACAATTTGTGACATGTTATGATTCGTTCTTGAATAATCTGAGCATGCTGTTGCGGTATTCGGTGGGGGTGACACCCAGGGCGAACTTGAAGGCGTGGTTGAAGGCGTCTGTGCTTCTGAAGCCGCATTCCTTAGCAATGGTGCTGATGTCCTCATGCGGCTGTTCTATGATGAGTCGTGCGCCGTACTCAGCCCGTCGGGAGTTGATATACGACATGGAATTCAAAGCATGGGTGTATCGTGCCATCATTCGGACAAACAACTCCTCGTCGATGCCGGAGAACCTGATCAGGCTTTCGTGGTCGAAGTCTGGGTCGGTGAAGGGACGCTCGTTGGTCACTCGTGCGTCTATCTCCACGAACATCCGTTGTTCCTCTTCCAATGCCTTTACCTTGGTAGGCTTCTGTTCGGACTTATCCGTCTGTTCTGCCATGATGTTGCGGTATGCTTCCAAGGCATTGAGGATTCGGAGCAGTTTCTTGTTGCGCTGGCGTATCTTTTTGGTAAAATAGAGGATGGCGGCTCCCATCAGAATCAGAAGGAGAACGAATGACGACAAAGCGATGATGGTAATAGTTTGACGGTGTGCGTGTTTCTCCTCCATAATCAGGTTGTAAGCGTAGGACATTGAACCTTGAGAATTACGCAGACGCAGACTGTCGGCAATCTCATTGATCAGCTCAGAGTTGAGTTTGGAAACTTCCAATTCATTCCTCATGGCATGCAGGAGGGCGCCCGTGCTTAAGACGTTGATCATCCTGTAATCGATGGTGTCACACTCGGCGCGCAGGAAATCGCGATAGCGGTGGATGACGTTCAGCGCTTCTTGGTGGTGCTGGCTCACAATGAGGTAATCCAGCATTTCCATGTCTTCGACAGGGCTGTTGCCTTCCTGCTGTTGCCAGAGTTTGTAGCAATCGTTGGCCTGTTCCATCTGCCCCGCCTTGGCCAGTAATATCGCACGCAGGGCATACATCCGTCGCAGGGCAGACCCTTTGTCCTGATTCAACTTGGTGCCTGACGCGGCAGACACCTCCTGAAGCTTTGACATGCGCATGGCGTCGTCGTAGCGGCTGTCGCGCATGTACATCTTCGTCATTTCTGCATAAAAGGAGCACAACTCCCTCTGTTTACCTTGATAGCCGGATGCCTCCATGAGTTCTATGGCCTTACGGCATAATTGGTATCCTCTGATGGTGTCATGGTGATAGTGTAGCCGCTTACCCATCATGAACTCGGCCATAGCGCGATAAGCGTCATCTTTGTTTTCGATGGCAGCATCACGCAGTTGGTCGATATAATACATCAGGCGGTGATCCAGTTGGAGGATGTCGTTAATGTCCATCAGACGCTTCAGCAGTTCCATTCGCTGTTGGCTGCTGCCAGCGATGGCCGGGTCTTCCAGCGCCTTCTCATAGAGCGACACCTGCTGTTTGAGTTGATAGGTACTTATCTGTCCGGCGGATATTTCAGAGTCGGACATTTGGGGGCCACTACTGCCTGAGCAGCCTGTCATCAGGGCCACAATCAATAGAAATAATATGTATAAGGACTGTTGCATAGTTATATTATTGTTTCGTTTTCTTTATTCTTGCGTAATATTCTGCTGTGGCGGTGAAAAACACGTCGCCGCTGGAGTTGAGGGCTGTCTCCACGCTGTCCTGGACTACGCCAATGATGAAGCCTACGGCTACGGCCTGCATGGCTATATCGTTGCCTATATTGAAGAATGAACAAGCCATGGGTATCAACAGCAGCGAGCCTCCGGCAACACCCGATGCCCCGCAGGCTGCCAGCGTGGCGATGATGCTCAGGAAGAGGGCCGATGTGAACGACACGTCAACGCCCACGGTATGCGCTACAGCCAGTGTCATCACCGTAATAGTGACAGCAGCACCGTCCATATTGATCGTTGCGCCGAGGGGAATGCTCACGGAATAGAAGTCCTCGTCGAGGCCCAGTTTCTTGCACAGGTTCATGTTGATGGGTATGTTGGCTGCCGACGAGCGGGTGAAGAAAGCTTGTAGTCCGCTCTCTTTCAGACAGGTGAACAGCAGGGGGTATGGATTGCGACGGAGCATGAGGAAGGAGATGAGCGGATTGAAGATGAGTGCATTGACCAGCATACAGCCTACGAGCAGCAGCACAAGGTGGCCGTAGGTGGTGAACACTTCCAATCCACTCTCCGATACCGACGAGAACACCAGTCCCAAGATGCCGAACGGGGCAAACTGAATCACCCACTTCACGACCTGCGTGATGACCTGCGAGAAATCCTGTACTACGTCAATGGTCTTCTGGCTGGCTTTCAACTTCAGGGCGATGCCAATCAAGATAGCCCAGAACAGAATACCGATATAGTTGGCCTGCGACATAGACAACATCGGGTTGGTCACCATATTGGTAAGAAGGTTGGAAAAGACATCGGTGAGCGCACCAGGGGCAGACCCTTCGACCACATCGCGTAGCTGCAGCGTCACGGGAAACAGGAAACTGCCTATTACAGCACACAGGGCAGCAATGAATGTGCTGAGCAGATATTGTGAGATGACTACCCGGAACCGGGGACCAAGACCGCCACCAGCCTTGGCGATACTCGCTGCCACAAGAACGGCCACCAAAATAGGGGCGATGGCCTTCAATGCGCTGACGAACACGATGCCCAGGATGCTGATGCCCGTCCACTGCGGTACGATGAGTCCGAGACTGGCACCAATGATGAGACCAACGAGTATGCGGAGCACAAGGCTTGTCTGGCTCCACTTACTGAGAATGCTGATAAATGTCATCTTTGTCTCAATCATAAATAGAAACTCTCCACGATGAGTTCAGGTGCAAAGATAACACTTTTTATTTGAATGACTTTTCCATTCACCTAAAAAGTAACAATTTCATCCCACTTTTTATCATTTTATAAACGAAATGTGGCAGAAAAGCGTCAAAAAGCTTGTTTGCTTTCAGATTTATTTGTAATTTTGCAGCCAATTTCAGAAATTAATGCATTAATTACAGGATAATATGGCAAAAATGAAAGGCGCCATTGTGGTTGATACTGAGCGTTGCAAGGGATGTCAGTTGTGCATCATTGCATGTCCTCAGAAGGTCATCGCATTGGCCAACAAAGTGAATCTGCACGGTTATCCATATGTGGAGGCTGTCAATGAGGAGGCCTGTGTGGGCTGCGCCTCATGCGGCATCGTCTGCCCAGATGGTTGTATCACCGTGTATCGTAAAAGAGTGGAGGACTAAGCAATGGCTGAAGAAAAGAGAGAAGTTGTATTGATGAAAGGCAATGAGGCAATCGCCCATGCTGCTATTCGTTGCGGATGCGACGGCTATTTCGGCTATCCTATTACTCCGCAGAGTGAAGTGATTGAGACACTGGCTGAACTGAAGCCTTGGGAGACCACTGGTATGCAGGTGGTGCAGGCAGAGAGTGAGTTGGCCTCAATTTATATGGTCTATGGTGCTGCCGGAGCCGGTAAGCGTGCCATGACCTCATCGAGTTCTCCTGGTATCGCCCTGATGCAGGAGGGTATCACGTATATGGCTGGTGCCGAGGTGCCGGGTGTGTTTGTGAACGTGCAGCGTGGCG
>JAEEGK010029365.1_pt1 | contig 10971 bp, 4 predicted proteins | sample 8958771 | NCBI WGS metagenome assembly JAEEGK01 (sample SAMN16246547, study PRJNA631951) | gut metagenome | biome: gut microbiome; feature: rumen; material: SC-attached | host: Bos | place: Iran: Karaj | collected 2018-10 | reverse complement strand
GAACCTTGATCAACTGTCAGGTGTGTCGCGGCATCTGGCGCTTGTGGGACACGCCGTTACCGGAAAGCAGGTGAAAATCGTATCGGTGGAAGGTCCGTCGAATTCGGTCTTCTCGGTTGGCGTGGACGAGGACGGCATGGGCTTGTCCGTCTGCGTCGCGAAAGGCTTTGCGCCAAGGGTCGGGAGCTTTGCGGAAACATGGAAGGTAGCCACTACTGATGAAGAAGTGAAAACAATCACCCTCCCTATCGCAATGGATGTCCTGGGCGAGCTTGAGGTCATACCGTCAAGGCTTAAGCTCAGAAGCCGCCCGGGCACGCAGAGCCTGTCCGTCTTGATAAGGCCCTGCAAGGGAGCCGACATAGCTATCATCAGCGCTGAGACAAAGCCACGCAAATGGGGCGATGTGAGACTACACCTGCGCAGCAAGACAGGCTGGCGGATCGACATCGACGGCGTCGAATACGACAAAGTCCGCCAGTTTTCGAAACAGCCATTCCTAGAGGTCTCAACTAACAGCCGTCAAATGCCGACCGTGCGCATCCCGTTGGAAACGCTGTGAAAACGCAACGCGCTAAATATGCTATAATGCGCGTGATGAATTCGTGGAGTGTTACATCCAAAATGTCGGAGCGGGGCTTTGTCCGAAAAGCCACCATCTTCGCATTATGCCTACAGGTGGCAAGCGTTGCGTTTGCCGCCGCTTCGCCATTGCCGGCGACGCGCAACGGCGCGCTGCCTGGCGGGCGGGCGGTGCAAGGCCCCGTCGGGACGTATGCGGAACGTTCGGGGCGGCCCGACCCCCTTCTCCGCCGCGCATCATCTTCCGCAAGGCCGATGTTGCCTCCAACCGAGCGTGGGCGCGCGTCTGCCACGAAGATATCCCGCCCGTCGCTCCCTGTCCTGCCAGTCGGGCTTGATTTCCCCTTGGATCCCGCGCTTGCCGAGACCGCGCGGGCGTTGGACAACGACTGGCAGAAGATATACTATTTCGTCCGCGACGTAGTCCACCATGTCCCATCGCGCGGCTTCATGCGCGGAGCGGCGCGTACGCTCCTCGATCAAGAGGGGAACTCCGCAGACCAGGCGCTGCTTCTCGTGACGCTTTTGCGCATGTCCGGCTACACTGCAACCATTGTCTATAGTTCGCCAGATTACGAGACGGGGGACGGCGGTGCCGTCGCGCCAGTTTCCGGCGATCCGCTTGGCTACGACGTCGCGTCGTGGCTTGGGTGCGATGCGACAGGCGAGGCTGTCTGGCGAGCGCTGAATTCTGCAGGTCTCGATCGCATTGTCTGGAGCGACGGCTATGTCTCGTTCGAGCATTACTGGGTCGCCCTGAAGACGGATGGCGGATGGCTAGACCTCGACCCTTCGTTCAAGCCGCAGGACGTCACACCTTCACGCGACGTCCTCGCCGACATGTCATACGTCCGCGATACCTTTCTTGACGGCGTCTTCGGCGAGGCTTCTTCCGATTCGATTTCGGGGCTCTCCACAAACGCCGTCGCCGGGCGCATGGTCGCCCTGTCCGGCCAGCTCAGGGCGGCATGGAACTCGGCGGCACATGACAGCAGACCTGAGAGCGTCATGGGAGGCTCGGCCCTTCGACCGCAGGATCGCGTGGCGGACACCTGGTTCTTCCACCTTTACCGCCAGCATGACTACTGCTACGACCTGTTGGCGGGATCCGATTCATACGTCAACTCGCATCGCGCTTCCTTGACGATTCTCCTGGAAAGCGCGTCAGTCTCTCTCTGGACGGACGAGACTGCTTCGCACACGGTCTGGTTGTCGTTTACCAATGCATTTAATTCCGCATGGCCGGCTACGTGCGGAAACGTTGATGACAGATGTGTTCTCGTCGAACCATACGAGTGGGCAATGCCAGACGCCTATGTCCGAGTCGGCGTACGAGTTCCTCCGTCGCACTACCGGACGGGCGACTATTCGTTCTCCCGCCGTGAGGACGGCGTGCAGGTGCTGGTCCAGGGGTTTGGCGCGTCCCGCCAGAATCCCTGGCGAGAGCGCGTGGCTGACGCAGTAACGGGCGCTGCGCGTAAGGGCGAGGCTTCGACGGCTTCGCATGTCGCACGGCTTCAATACCTGGGAGAGTCGTACAGGTTCATGTCCGCCCTCGCGCAACGAACCTCTGCGGGACCGGGCGGCGGTTCTCCCCGCACACCTGTTTACGACATAGGCCTTGTAGGAGATGCGCCAGCCCCGTGGTTTGACTTCAAAAACACGTTTACGGCTACGGGCTCGGGACAGACACATCTTGGCGTGGACACTGTCCTGTCCAGCGCACTGGAGCATTCGGCCATAGAAATGTTCTCTCCGACCGGCAGGACGGCAGTATCAACCGTGCGGCTTCTGACACGAGCCGCCGCGGACGGAACCCCTGTCTATCTTGCAACGCGCGACAACTGGGATGCTGTCGTGATGCCGGCGCTTGTCGGCTATCCGTCGGACGAGCTGTCGAACATCGCCTCTTACGTAAGTGCGGGACTGACCGTCCTCCTTCCGCAGAACGGCAACCTTGTCGAACGGGACTGGAGCGGCTCCGCATACGTCGTCTTCGGCACAGACGCACAGAACGTCTTCGTCAGCGGCATGCTGATAAAGGGGTCGATGGGCGGAGGCTTTGCAACCGAGAACGGCTTTTTGGATACTGTCACGGTCGAGACCATCCAGCGGCAGGAGCTTTGCAGTTCTGCCGCGACCCCGCGCGACGTCGGCGCTGATCCCGTCGATATGCGAACTGGAGCATTCCTTTCGCGCCGCAGGATGCTTGAGACGCCCGGCCCCGACCCTGTTTCGCTGACGCTTCTCTACAACTCGCGCCTCCGCGCGCACAATACGGGATTCGGCAGCGGCTGGACGTGCGAGGAGCTTGCCGCCGCCGAGTGCGCGACAGATGCGCTCTCGGCTCTCGGCTGCCGGGGACGCGACGACGCCATTGCCATGGCTGCGGCCTCGGCGGTAATCGGAGACTTGCTTTCGGAGGATTCCCCTAGAACGCTCGTCGCCGCGATGGCGGTCGCCGAATGGTGGAGCCGTCGCCTCGTTCGCGGCGCGGTGCAGATTGCATCTACCGATCTCGCCCTCTCGTTCACGCGGCTTCCCGACGGAACGTTCGCGCCGCCCCCTGGCGTTCAGGCGGCCCTTGCGGAGGAAGATGGCTCGCTCGTTCTTTCCAGTCGCCCAGGTCGCACATTTCGCTTCGACGCCGCCGGAAAGCTTCTGTCAGACCTCAACCGATCGGGGAGTGGTCTCGGCTTTGCGTATTCGGACGACGGACGCCTCCAGACGATCACAAACGGATTCGGCGCTTCCGTTACGATTTCCTACGAAGAAGGACGCGCGGTGTCCGCGTCCGACAGCGCAGGGCGCACATCGTTCTTCCACTATGACGATGACGGACGTCTAGTAGCCATCGTCGATCCTTCGGGCGGCGTATGGTCGAACGCCTACGACAATGTGACTGGCGCGATTTCTTCTCAGACTGACCCCGACGGAGCGGAGACCGTTGCGAACATCTACAACGAACTCGGACAGGTCACGAACCAGATTTCGGCTTCCGGCGGCAGATGGACTTTCGGCAATGCCGGAGGCCGCATTGCATGGGACGAGGATCCGCTCGGCGGACGCCGCTCGCGAATCTACTCTGACGACGGCCGAATTCTTCGCCGTACGGAACGCGACGGCGCGACGAATGCGTTTGCGTATGCCGCTAACGGCCTGCCCGTTTCAAGAGTATATCCCGGCGGACGCAAAGAGACATTCGACTACGACGGCGCGGGCAACCTGATCCGCAGCGCGGAAACGGACTTCGAATCTTCCCTGACCCGCACGGCATCGTTCGCATACGATTCGCACAACCGCCTCGTCGCCGTCACAAACGCCCTGGGGCAGGTCACATCGACCGAGTACGACGACTGCGACCGTCCCGTTCGGATGGCGCGCCCCGACGGTTCCGCCCATGAGTTCGCATGGACGCCAGAAGGCCTTCTTTCGGAGGAGCGGGAGGTTGCGTCCGACTCGACACTCCTTCGGCGGACGACGTACGCCTACGATGCGAGAGGGCTGCAAACGTCTTGCAGCGTACGCGGGACAGGGCTTCCAGAATCCGGAATCGTCGAAACGCGCACATACAATCAGGAAGGACGCCTCGCCTCAATCTCGGACGCAGACGGTCGCACTGTCTCGTTCGCATACGACGCAGCCGGGCGGCTCGTCGAGGAAACCGATCCAGCCGGAAAGAAGACGCGCCGCACCTACACCCCGTCAGGGCGGCTTGCGTCCGCCACGGATCCCCTCGGACGCACGACGGCGTTTTCGTGGACGCCAGCCGGGAACCTCGCTTCCGTTACCTTGCCGGACGGAACCGTCACAACGAATTCGTATGATGTCCTGGACCGACTTGCCTCGTCCGTTGACGAGCGCGGCGTGCGCACGGACTATGCATACGATGCCGTAGGACGCATCCTCATGCAGACGACGCTGTCGGGAACTGATGCGTTCGGCTACGATGTTTCCGGCAACATGGTTGCCGTGACCAACGCCGCAGGCGAGACGGTGCAAACTCAATACGACGGACTGAACAGGCCAGTTTCCACGCAGGACGCGCTTGGCAACGTGCGGCAGGCGGGATTCGACTTGCTGGACCGCGCGACCTCGTCCATTGACCCGAGAGGCAAGGTTCGCACAACGTCATACGACACTCTCGGACGCAGCGTTTGTTCCGTCCGCCCGTCTGGCGCAACGGAGCGATTTGGCTACGACGGACTCGGCAACCTTGCGGCAATCACGAATGCCGAGGGCAACGTCTATTCGATGTCATACGACGCCCTAGGACGCCGGACTTCCGCAATAGATGCCACCGGGCACCTTGTCGAAACAAACGCCTACGATGGTGCAGGCAATCTCGTCTCGCAAACCGATGGGAACGGCGCAACGATAGCCTACTCATACGACATTTGCGGACGGCTTGTCTTGCGCACTGCGGCTGATGAAGCGGACGCATTTGCGTATGACGATGTTGGAAATCTTGTCGCGGCGTCGAACGCCGTTGCCGTAGAGACGTTTGCATACGACCTTCGTGACAGGCTGACCAACGCCGTCACGCGGATCGGCGCTAACACATTGGAGCAAGCCTGGCAACGCGATGCGGGCGGACTTGTCACGAACATCGTCTATGCTCCAGGCAAGAATGTGACGCGGGCGTATGATGCAGATGGGCGGCTCGTCGCCGTTTCCGACTGGCTGGGGCATGAATGGACGTTCACCTACGACGGCGTCGGCAAACCCACGGGCGGGACTTCGCCGGACGGCACGGAACATGCTTTCGCATACGACGCTGCGGGACGGCTTGTCGGCTGGAACGTCGGCGAGATCATGGGGCGGACGATCGAGCGCGATGCTGCCGGACGGCGCGTCTGCGATACCGTGACGGCGGGGCCGATGCCCGCGTCGTCCGTTGACCGCCGTGCGGTAAACACGTTCGACGCGGCGGATCGACTTGTCTCTGCTTCGGTCACATACGCAGTCACGAATGCGCCCGTCACCGAGACATACATCTACGACGGCAACGGCGCGATGACCAACGCGACAAGCGGCGGCGAGACCATCTTCTCCGCTGAATACGATGCGCGGGGCCGACTTGCATCGTTGGGGAACGGGGAATGGGGAACAGGGAACGGGGAATCGGGAGGGACGAGCTTCGTCTCGTCCGCTCCTCCAGCCGCGTTCGCATACGACGCCTTAGGCAATCGCGTTGTTGTCGGCGATCGAATATTCTTCCCCGACCATGCCGACCCGCTGAAGCGTCCGCTGGTGGAATGCTCTGCCGACGGAACGCCGACTCGCTACTACATCTGGGGCTCAGGACGACTGCTCGGCTATATCGACGCGGCTGGCGACCTGACGGTTGTGCATTCCGACGAGCGTGGAAGCGTTGTCGCTCTCTCCGACGCCTCGGACAATCTCCTCTACATGGCGAACTACGGTCCGCACGGCGAGGACTGGGGCGCGACTGGCGAAAACCCGACGCCGTTCGCCTGGCTCGGCGGCTGCGGAGTGATGCGAGCCCCCACAACTCACAACTCACAACTCATAACTCATAACTGTCAAATCTCCCCGCTCTATCTCACCCGCCACCGGCTCTACAGCGCCACGCTAAATCGATTCCTTTCCGCCGATCCGCTCGGCCCCGCCGGTGGCTTCAACCTCTACGCCTACGCCAACGGCGATCCTCTCGCCTACATCGACCCGCTGGGACTGTGCGCGGAAGGTCCGTGGTACGATAGGCTGAGCGCATGGACATTGGACAAGGTTAACGTAGCCAAGGACTTCTATGGCGAGCATCTACCATGGTGGGCTGCTGGTACGGTGGCGACAGGAATGGACCTCGTTACCGGACCGGCGCATTTCCCCTCTGCCGTCGGGCATCTTGGCGAAGGCGCTGGAACGTTTGCCGGCAATCCCAGCTGGGAAACAGCACCTGGGCTCTGCTATGACATTGCCACTGTCGCGACGATAGGGGCTTGCACATGTCGTGGGTTGCCATCCCTCAGGAGAGCGTCGATGGCGGCATACGTAAAGCAGCCTGTTAATGCCGTGGAACAGCCTGTTAATGCCGTGATTGGACGCGTCCGTGACTTGGAGAAGATTGGCCCTAATGAGAAGACCCTTTTGCCTCTTTTGCCAGATCAAGGTTCACCAAAAGCAAATTGGATACAAAATTCACGTGTGCTAAGAACAGAAATGCAACGCAAAGTCCCGATTCGTGATGCGTCACCATCGGATCATTCCGGAGCATTTCTAAATGCGGAAAGAAATCTATTACGGAATCATGGTTGGAAGTTTGATCCCGAAACTTCATATTGGTATCCACCGGAGTGACAAATGATTAATCAGTTCCTATTCCCACAATATGTCCACAAAGCACTGTCATTTCTTCAAGCGTTTGGCTTTGAAGAATTGTCTTTCGACCGCTATCTCGTGCTATTCAGAAATAGAGATGACGTTCGGATAGAGGTACACCATGAGCGATATACCTATGCTTTGGACTACTTCCTAGTTCCGCCCTTGAGTGCCAATGGATTCTCCCGTGCCGATCTCGTCGAAGCGGTGTTGGGTAGAACTGTCAGCACATGGACTGCGTCAACGGATGAATCCATTGTTCATGGATTGAAATTGTTCGCAACTGAATTGCGAGAGCTCCTAAATGCCATTGAAGAATCTTCCGCCGAATCTGTGTTTGAGAAGACAAAACGGTATGTAGCTGATCGCGAAAGACAAAGCGCAGAACTCTCACAGTTAAATGAATGCCTGGTTGCTGCGTCGGAATGTTGGTCACGTGGCGATTGGCAAGGTGTTTGCAACATCTTGACGCCAATTCGCTCGAAGCTTATGGCCTTGCATCTAGCCAGACTTGATTATGCGTCAAAAAGAGTGAGAGAGCAGAATCGTTGAAGGCTTATGCAATATATGCTTAATCTGAATATGCGTATAACTTCAATTAGCCGTGTCCCTATGCTGTTTACGACCGCAGTCGTCGGCATGGTGAATGTTTGCAAAGCTGACCTTGGCCTATGCGCGCCACTTCCGGCGGACACGAACGTCGTGTCCTTTGTCGGGATCTCCCGCGACGCGGCAACGTCGAACGCCGTCTTGACGCTCTATGCGCCAACGGCTCTGCCAGTAGATGTGTTCGCCCGCGAGCGCCTTGATTCGGGCGAGTGGTGCCTTTGCGCCTCGACCAACGCGCTACATCCGTTTACCGAACTGACCATTCCGTCCCCCGTGGCATCCCGCTTTTTTGCGGCAAGTCGTGGCGACGTTGACCTGGACGGCGACGGCATTCCTGACGGACGCGAGGCCTTCCTATATCACACAAGCCCGGCGTTGTGGGATACAAGCGGAGACGGGCTCTCCGACGGCGTGAAGGTTGCGCAAGGACTCAATCCGCTCCTTCGCGACACCGATGGGGACGGCTTTGACGACGACGAGGAACTTGCCTCCGGCAGCGACCCGACGGCGTTCACTTCGGGCGCAAACGCGACCATCCGCTACATTTATGATGACGATGACCGCCTGACTGCAACCTACTCCGGCGCTAGGCAGGGTGCGGCAACGGTTTCTTTGTCGCCGGCAGGGAACCCGGCAACGCTCCACGAAAGGAGCGCGCGCTGAAATATGCTATAATGTTGCATAATGAAATCGTGGAACGAGATGCGGAGGGCGGCGACGGCGTTCTCGAAACGCTGGAAGGACGCATACGACGAGAAAAGCCAGGCGCAGAGCTTCCTCAAGGAGTTCTTCGCCGTGTTCGGCGTGGACGCCGTGACGGTCGCGACGTTCGAGCACCGCGTCAAGTTTGCGGACGGCTCGCAGGGCTATGCCGACTGCTTCTGGCAGGGCAGGATTCTCGTCGAAATGAAGTCGCGCGGAAAGGACCTCGACGCCGCGTTCCGGCAGGCCCTCGACTACGTTCGAGCGTTGCCCGATGTTTCTCAGACGCCTCGCGCGATCGTCGTCTCCGACTTCGCCCGCGTTCGCTTCTACGACCTCGCCAACGACTGCGCCCTAACGGATTTCGCGCTTAAGGACCTGCGCAGGTACGTGACTCTCTTCGGCTACATGATCGGCGCGGACGAGCGCGGCGAAATCCGCGAGCAGGATCCCGTGAACCGCAAGGCGGCGGAGAAGATGGCCGCGCTGCACGACGCGATGAAGGCCGTCGGCTACACGGGCCATCCGCTCGAAGTGTACCTCGTGCGTCTTCTCTTCTGCCTCTTTGCCGAGGACACCGGCATCTTCAAGCCCGAGCAGTTCAGCGACTTCGTCGGGATGAGGACTTCCGCCGACGGCAGCGACCTGGCCTTGCGCCTCGCGGAACTTTTCCAGACGCTCAACACCGAGAACCGCCTTGCCAATCTCGACGAGTCCGTCGCCGCGCTCCCGTACGTCAACGGCGGACTCTTCGCCGAGGCGCTTCCCATCGCCGCCTTTTCCGCAGACATGCGCAAGGCGCTTCTCGATTGCGCCGCGCTCGACTGGTCGAAGATCTCGCCCGCCATTTTCGGCGCGATGTTCCAGGGCGTCATGGACGAAAAGGCCCGCCACGACCTCGGTGCGCACTACACGAGCGAGGAGAACATCCTCAAGCTCATCAAGCCGCTCTTCCTTGATGCGCTCCGCGCCGAGTTCGACGGTATCTGCGCGATGAAGGGGAGGGCGAAGCCCCTGCGGCTCAACGCCTTCCACGAAAAGATCGCGTCCCTCACGTTCCTCGACCCCGCCTGCGGCTGCGGCAACTTCCTCCTGATCGCCTACCGCGAACTCAGGCGTCTCGAAATGGATGTTCTGGAGGAACTGCACAAGGACGATCCCGGCCAGTTTCTCGACATAACCCAGCTTTGCAAGGTCAACGTCTCGCAGTTCTACGGAATCGAGATCGAGCCATTCCCCGCCGAGATTGCCAAGGTCGCGCTGTGGCTCATGGACCACCTCTGCAACATGGAAGTGGCAGACCGCTTCGGCCAGTATTTCGCCCGCATCCCGATCAAGGACTCGCCGCATATCGTCTGCGCCAACGCGCTCGTCATGGACTGGCGAGAACTTCTTTCGCGTCAGTCCATGACGGTTGAAAAGTTGAAAAGTTCCGAAGTTGAAAAGTCGAATGGCAACCTTTCAACTCTTCAACCTTTCCACCTTTCAACATCTTTCTCATACATCATGGGCAATCCGCCGTTCTTGGGGCGGATGCAGAAGAGCGCGGAGCAACAGGCTGACATCAACAGGTTCTTTGACTACAAGGATGTCGATTTCGTGGCCTGTTGGCATGCAAAGGCGGCGGAGTACTCATATCTGGCCGCAAAGAACGCAAAGACCACAAAGGTCGCTCTCGTCTCGACCAATTCCATCACGCAGGGCGAACAGGTCGCTCCGATTTGGCGAACTCTCGGGAAATACGGAGTTGAAATCGACTTCGCCTACCGCACGTTCAAGTGGCACAACGAGGCGAAGGGCAATGCCGCCGTCCATTGCGTCATTATCGGATTCCACGCAAATGGATGCGGCGGTCGCGGGGCGACCGCCCTACCGGGGGATGGTAGGGCGGGCAGCCCTCTGCCCGCCGTCAAGGCCATCTACGATTCCGACGGCACGGCCACGCCCGCCACGCACATCAACGGCTATCTCGTCGATGCGCCGGACATCATCGTGGCGAGCTGTCCGAAACCAATTTGCGACGTACCGCCCATTATGATGGGCAATATGCCGCTTGACGGCGGCAATTTAATCATTGAAGCAAGCGAGGTTTCACATTTTGCAAAAGCCGACACCTCACTTCCGCCTTACGTCAAGCGGCTTACTGGTTCGAAGGAATACATACAGGGGCTCGACCGCTGGTGCCTTTGGCTCAAGGACGTCTCCCCTTCGGAGATTCGTGCGAATCCCGCCATCATGGAGCGCATAGCGAAGTGTCGCGAATGGCGGCTCGCAAGCAAGCGTCCGCAGACAGTGAAAGCGGCGGCAACGCCCACGCTCTTCGATCAGACGAACAATCCCAAGACAGCAATCATAATTCCGAAGGTGTCTTCCGAGAAGCGCGACTATGTGCCTATCGGTTTCATTGACGATTCTGTAATCGTTACCGACCTCGCGTTCATCATCCCCGACGCGACGCTCTACCACTTCGGCATCCTGACTTCGCGGATGCACAATGCGTGGATGCGCGCCGTTGCCGGGCGGCTGGAGATGCGCTACCGCTATTCCAAGGATATCGTTTACAACAACTTCGTCTGGCCTGACCTCTGCGCACTCTGCGACTCTGCGTCTCTGCGTTAAAAAGCAATCAAGAAAGTTTCAATTCCATTCTCCAACTCCAACTCGTAACTCCAACTCTCTCCTTTACACGGCCAAACAACTAAACAAATAAGAAAGACCTCCGCCAATGAAAACAAC
>JAEEGK010029360.1_pt1 | contig 10972 bp, 8 predicted proteins | sample 8958771 | NCBI WGS metagenome assembly JAEEGK01 (sample SAMN16246547, study PRJNA631951) | gut metagenome | biome: gut microbiome; feature: rumen; material: SC-attached | host: Bos | place: Iran: Karaj | collected 2018-10 | reverse complement strand
AAAAAAACAAAAATTTTTAGATAAAGTTGAATAAAATAATACAAAATTAAATATAAAAAATTTAAAAAATTTGTATAAATCTAATTCAAATAAATCAAAAATGAAATATATAAATACATATATTTCAAATAATGAAAAAGAAAAAATAATAACAGATGTAGAAACAGATAGATATAATAATAATAAAAATGGAAAAGAAAAAATTAAATTAAAACATAAAAATATTTATGAAAAATATCAAAATAATAATCAACTAACAGAGAATAATTTAAATAAAGAGAATAAAAATAGTATAAATATCGCAAAACAAAATAAATTTAATGAGCAAAAATTTGTCACTCCTATAAATGAAAAAAAAGAAAATGATTCATTTGAAATAATAGAACCAAGTAATGAAAAAAAAATGAGATTAGATACATTAAGTAATATAACTGAATATGAAGAAGCATTTATAAAAAAAAAATCAAATGAATTTAAAGAAGAATCTGAAAGTAATATGAGTTTAGGAGAAGAAAAAGTTTTAATTATTAATAATAATAATAATAATTATAAGAATAATCAAAAGTTAATTAAAGAAAAATATGAAGGATTAAAAAATGAAATATATAATTATAATAATTTAATTGATTGTAACATTTTAATTGAAATGTTTAATAATATTGATAAAAACTATAATAATAATAATATGGAAGAAACATTATTAAAAGTAGATAATTATATTAAGTTACATTTACCAAAAAATTTAATCCCTCAATTTAAAAAAATATTTAACAAATTATGTTTCTATAATTTACAACTAAAATACCTAAAAATGCAATTCCAAGAAACTTAAAAAAAATAATATTTAAACAAAAATATAAATAAAATATCAAATAATCTTATTATCTTATTTATATAAAATATAAAAAAACCCAAAAAAAAAAAAATTCCTAAAATACAATATATAAAAAAATATATTAAAAAAAAAATAAAAATAAAATAAAATTTAGTAAATAGAACAACAATGAATAATATCTCCTCTAGGTCCTCTGGGTCCTCTATGTCCTCTCATTCCACTAGCAAGTAATCCACCAACAACTAATCCAGCAACAAGAGCTCCTCCACTTCCACTTTTTTTTTCTCTTTGAACATAAACAGGTTGTTGTTGAACATAAACAGGTTGTTGTTGTACATAAACAGGTTGTTGAACATAAACTGGTTGTTGTTGTACATATTGTGGTTGTTGAACATAAACTGGTTGTTGTTGAACATATTGTGGTTGTTGAACATAATAATTTTGAGTTGTATTATTTGATGTATATGAAACTTTTGTTTTATTTTTTGTTTCATTATTTTTTTTATTTTCTACATTTTTAATTGGATAATTATTCTGATTATTTATTTCATTATTTAATCCTATATTATTAGGATTGTATCCTGTGTTTGATGAGTAACCTTGATTTTGATTGTTTTCTATGTTTTGTTTATTTACTTCTTCTTCTGTTGGTAAATCATTTATATAATTTGCTGGTGATGGACATGACATTTTTTAATTTTTTTGTTTTTTTTAATTTTTTTTTTTTGGAATTTTTTTTTTTCTTATCAACTTTTTTTATTTAATTTTATAATAATAATAAGAATCTTTATTTAATATAAATAAAATAATATAAAATATATATTAAAAAAACCTACAATAAAAAAATAAAAATAAAATTAAAAAAAAAAAGAAAAATAAATTTCAAAGATTTTTAAATAAAAAAATATGTAATTTTTAAAAATAAAATCTAAAAATTAATTTATTGACTTTCCCAATATTCAACAAATTCTCTATAATTAACATTTGGTTGATCATCTAAACCAGCTTCTTTGAAAATTTCATCAACTTCTTCTTCACTCATTGGAGTTCCTAATTTTGTTAAAATGACTCTAAGTTCATCTTTGTTAATTGTTCCTCTTCCATCTCTATCAAAATATTCAAAAGCTTCAATTATTTCTTCTTTACTTGATGTCTCTGGTTCTTCTTCATATTTTTCTTCTACTACAGTTTTCTTTTGTACTCTTCTTGACATTTTTATATATTTATTTTGGATTATTTTTAAATTTATTGTATATTATATTTTTTATTATTTTTTATTTGGGTTTTGAAAATTTAATTATTTTTTTTTTAATATTTTGTTAATTTTATTTAAGTTTTCATGGAAATTTTAAACCAGTTTCATTCAGATTTTGTGAATTTATTTGTTGAAATAGATAATATTGATGATAAAAAGAAATTATTATTAAATTTAAGAGAGTCTTTAATTACACTTGAACAAATTTTTATAGAAATAAATAGAGAAAAGGAAAAAAATAAAGAATTTCAATTTATAATAATAAATGATAAAATATTAAATTTCTTAAATAAAATAAAAGATAGTATATCAATAAAATTTGAAACAAAATTAGAATTAAATAAACTAATTAATAAATTATTAACAAATGAATATTATCCTTTTCTTTTTGAAAATAATGAAAAAATACCTTATTTTATAAATTCTCTTTTTTCAATAATTCAATTAATAAGAGGAGTATTATTATATGATATATTAATAAGAAAAATGCATTTATATATTAATTACATATTAAATATATCAATATATAAAAAATTATTAACAGAATTAAAATTAGGATTTGGGATTTTAATAACAAATAATTTAGGTGAATGTAAAGAAAATATGGAAGAAATATTAGATTTATGTTCATCAAATAAATTAGAAAATAAAAAAAAAGGAGTTGATATTTTAATAAATTATATAAATAGTATTTCTTTTATCGAAAAATATGAATTAATTAATGAATATTCTGGTCAAATTCTCATTAATTTATTTAGAGATATTTCAGATGATTATACAAATATATATTATAAAATTGGGAAAATATTATATAATTTATTAATATCAGATAAATTTATTATTACTGAAAATAATGAAATTGAAATAGAAAATAAAAATCAAAAAATAAATTTAATATACAATGATTATTTATTAAATACAATAAAAGATTTCTACATTTTATTACCATATAAAAATTATGAATTTTACTTTGAAAAAGACATAAACTATCTAATAGAAAAAATAATAGAAATTAGTATAACATTTGTATCAATTGTAATAAAATTTAATGAAGACTTTGATATTCAATATATATCATATTTAATATTAAAAAAAATTTATTTTTCATTCCCAAATTATAGAAATGAAATAAGAGAATATATTCCAAATGTTTTAAATAACCTTTGTCAAACTCATGAACAGAAACAATGGAATTTATCTGTTGGAAGTAGACAATTTGCATATTATTTATTAATAAATGATAAGGAATTAAATACAAAAATTAAAAGTTCTACTGAAATTTCTCCTCTTGATATTAAAGTTGAAAATATTAATTTATTTAATCCTGAAATTGATTTTGGTTTTAATAATGAAATTCTTATTGATCAAGGTACTTTTGTTGAAAAAATTATTGAAGTTTTGTATGATAATAGTTTAATTTTTATTTTATTTTATTTAGATAGTGAATTAAATGGAAATGATATTGATGTTAAATTATATAAATTTGATTATAAAATGAATATTTGGAAACAAATTTTTAAAGATAAAGAATTTAAGAATATAAATAATAAATATATTATTTATTCAAGAGAAAGTAATTTATATAAAATTTTATTTGATAATATTTCTTCTTGGATAACTAAAAAGAAAATTTATTATCAAATAACATTTTTTAAACCAATTGAAGACAATTAAAAAAATTATAAAAAAAAATTAATATTTAAAAAAAAATTTAATAAAAAAAAATCATATTTACCAATAAAAAATGATTAAAAAAAGCTCTAAAAAAACAAAAAATAAAAAATAAAAAAAAAAATAAAAAAATGGGTTGTTTCCCAAACAACACAAATAAAACACAAGATATAATATCAAAGCCAATAGAAAAGCAAGAAAACATAGAAAAAATAGAAGACTTCAAAATAACAGAAGGTCTATTAGTACAAGAGACAAAAGCAGATCCTCATACATTATATGATGAAGTATCAATATTAGGAGAAGGTGCCTTTGGAAAAGTAATAAAAGTACGTCATAAAATATCAAAAGTAACAAGAGCAATGAAATTAATTCAAAAAGATAAAGCTGGAATGGGAGGAGAAGAAGAAGCAGCATTAATTAATGAAATAAATGTTGTTAAATCATTAGATCATCCAAATATAATGAAAGTATATGAATATTTCAATATTGATAATTATTTATTTATTGTTAGTGAATTATGTACTGGAGGTGAATTATTTGATAAGATAAAAGCAAATAAATGTTTAAGTGAAAAAGTTGCTGGTTATATTATGAAACAATTATTATCTGCTGTTGAATTTTGTCATGAAAATAATATTATTCATAGAGATTTAAAACCAGAAAATATTTTAATTGAAAGTGAAGAAGAAGCTAAAAAAGAATATTTTACTATTAAAGTAATTGATTTTGGTACAAGTGATAAATTAGCAAAAGGAAAAATGTTTAAACAACAAATTGGTACTCCTTTATATATTGCACCTGAAGTATTAAATAATAATTATAATGAAAAATGTGATTTATGGTCTTGTGGTGTTATATTATATATTATGCTTTGTGGTGTACCACCATTTACAGGAGAAAATGATGATGAAATATATTGTTCTGTTAAAAGAGGTAAAATTAATTTTGATGAAGAAGAATGGGATTATGTATCAAATGATGCAAAAGATTTAATTAAAAAATTATTAACAATTGATATTAAAAAAAGATTTTCTGCTAAAGAAGCTTTAAATCATCCTTGGATTGTTAATATGAAAAATCAAGGTGAAAAATTAGATAAAAATATTTTATTACAAGCAGTAGAAAATTTAAGAAAATATTCAGCAAATCAAAAATTACAACAAGCAACTTTAGCATATATTGTACATAATTTAACAAAAAAAGAAGATACTGATAATTTAAGAAGAATTTTTATTAATTTTGATGATAATGGTGATGGAAGATTAACAAAAGATGAATTAATAAAAGGATTAAATTTAATATTAAATGAAGAAGAAAGTGAAAAAGAAGTTAATAGATTAATGGATATTATTGATGTAGATGGAAATGGTTTTATTGAATATGAAGAATTTTTAAGAGCTGGATTAGATAAAAAAGTTATTTTAACTGAAGATAATTTAAAAACTGCTTTTCAAATGTTTGATATTAATCATAGAGATAAAATTAATTCTAAAGAATTAGGACAAGTTTTAGGAAGAGGTGATACTAATGTTAATGATAATGTTTGGAAAGAATTAATTGATGAAGCTGATTTAAATAAAGATGGTGAAGTTGATTATTATGAGTTTACTAAATTAATGGATAAATGTTAGTTTTATTTTGTTTTTTCTGGTTTTTTTTATATTTATTATTATTTTTTTATTTTGGTTTTTTATAGAAGGTTTTGCAAATGGGTTTTTATATAATAAAAATTTGGTTTTTTTTTATTGTTTCTGATTCATTATTGGGTTTTTTTTAAATTTTTCTTTTTTTTTTTGGTGTTTTTAATTTTTTGTATAATTAAAATATATATTTAATGTTATTAGATTATAATAAATTTATTTTGTTTATTTTTATTTAGCTTTTACAAAAATTAAATGTTTTATATATTAAAATTTTTTTTTATGTGAAAAAAAAAAGAATACTTATTCAAATTTTTCAATTTTTTCTTTTAATTGTTCAAGAAATTTTCCTTCAACTAAAATAATACAAATAAATCCAAAACTTTCTGGAGAATTAATTAATAAATTATTATCATTAATAATATTTTGATTAACTTCTAATAATTTCCCTTTAATCATAGGACAAAAATTATAACTTTTTTCATTATCATAAATTATTTTTATAACATATTCATTTTCACTTAAAAAATGAGCACCATGTTTTCTTCTTCCTGTAATTTTACCTGGTTTTTTTAAATCAATAATTTCATTTATTTTAACTTTTGTTATTATATTATTTTTTCCTATTCCTGATAAAATTATTCCATTTGAATGAATAAAAATATATTGTTCATTTTCTTTTCCTTTATTTATATAATGTTTTGAAAAATATCTTTCTACAAAATCATTATAATAAGTTGCTTTTAATCCAATACTTTCTAAAAAATCATTATCATCTTTTTCATCATCTTTTTCTTTGTTATTATCTTTCATATGTTTATTTAATTTAAAAAATAATTAAATAACATTATATTATTTATTATTATTGTATGTTTAATTTTTATAAAACAGATTAATAATAAAATAAAAATAAAAAAGTCCAAAACAAAAATCAAAAACTTTTATATTTCCAAATCAAAAACAAAGAAACAAATAAACAAAATAAAAAATTAAAAAAAATTGAAATATATAATTTAATAATAATTACATAGGCTTTTCTGAAAGTATCTTTTATACAATAGTCAAACTAACAATTCCTATAAACATAAAATCAACTTTTTCAATATATTTAATCATAGAATATTTTTTTCATATATATTTCACTTTAAAACTCATATCATGCTTTTTTTCTAAATAAAATCAATATTATTTTAATATTTTAAAAGATAATTTTTCCTTATTCTTTTTCAATAACTTCAATTTTATGAATAATTAAATAAAAAATTATTTGATTTAATTTCCAAAGAACAATATTTAATATTAATTTAATCTTTATCATTCATATATTAAAAGAACAAAAACACATTAATTAATTATTTTCATATATTCCAAAAAGATAATTTTCTTTAATATCATTTAAATTATTTCCTATTATGATAACTTTATTATCATTAAAGTACTTCTCTTTGTTTAAATAGTTTTTTACATTATTTAATATTAATTCTATTTATATATTTCATTTTCATTTTTTTTAATTTACTTATTCCTTTGATGAGGAAATGAAAATCATATTTTATCAAATCCATTATTTCTTATTTTTTTATGATTTAATCTATTTGATTGATTTCTTTATTGTCTTCTAGTTTTTTTATTATTATTCTATATTATGTATAAGTCACTATTTTTTCTTTTTATTTTCATCTATATAAAATAATTAATTGATGAAAAGATATTTTATTTGAATTATTTCTTTTTTTTGTAGTTTCCAATAACAATACCATGGATATTTTTAAATTTTTCTTCTCCTTTTGATAATGATGAAAAGAATTTAAAGAATTTTTTTTGAAATAATGAAAATGGTTATAATTGAATATTAAAAAAAAAATTTTTAAATAATAAATACTTATAAGCAGAAAATATTTGATTATTTTTATATTAAAGGGAATAAAATAAAATTCAATGAATTCACATAATTCTTATTGTGATAACAATTTAAACTTAGAAAATTACTATTCTGATGATGAAATTAATGAAAATGATTTGTGGGTTAAAGATTGTGAATTAAATAATCGTAATGATAATTTTTTTAAATATTCTTTTTCAACATATTTTAGTTCAAATAAATGTTATGCAATCATAAATAATAAAAAAAAAAGAGGAAGAAAGAAGAGAGATAATAAAGATAATGATAATAAAATTATTCATTCGAAATATGATAATGATAATATCATTTATAAATTAAAAGTTAATTGTATGCGTAATATTTTATATTTAATAAATGATTTGATTTGGAAAAAATATCAAAATCCAAAATTAAAATTACAAAAAATAAGTGGAAGATTAATAAGAGATGGAAAAAAAAAAAAAAATCTTCAATTTTTTAATAGTACAATTAAAGATATTTTATTAATGGAAAGAACAAGAAAAATAAAGAATAAGGAAGTAATTAAGAATCAATATATTATTCAAAAAATAGAAAAAGATAATAATGAAGATGAATTACTTATTGTTATTTTAAATTATACCTTTATAGATTACTTAAATAAAATTTATATCTGTATAAATGAAGAAGATTTTCAAAATATATTTAAAGTAAAAAGCAATTATTTATTTGTTAATTTAGAAATTGATGAAAAACAAAAAGAAAAAATGAAATCTATTGTCGAAAACGACATAATTAAATATTATGAAAATATTCATGAAAGAAATAGAAAAAAAAAAAATAAAAACTAATTATTATGAATAATTAATTTTTATTTTTTGGAATTTATAATTTCCACTTTTATTTATTTATTAAGATTTATTCATCTTAATGATGATATCTTTGAAAATATATGAAAAAAAGTTAATATTATAATTTATTATTTATTATTTCAAATTATTTTTATTATTAAATATATTATTTATGATTTAATTAATTTAATTTAATAAAAAAAAATGATCAATTTTTATAGAGATATTGCCGAAGACACTTATAAAAGAGGAAAGACTACTTTCAAAATTCATGATTTAAATGGAAATGAATTTTCAGTCATGATGACTATGAATTCAACTGTTTATGATTTAAAACAAGAAATTCATTATAAATATAATAAATCAATTGTTGAAATGAATCTTTATTATAATGAAAATAAACTTAGAAATGATAAAATTTTACAAGATTGTAATTTTTTAGAGCAAGATAATATTATTTTAAAACAAAAACCAGTTACTTTTAGGTTCTATTATTGTTAGTTGGTTAATATAATATTATAAGTTATATATTTTTTTAAAGTTTATTTTTTTTTTTTAAACTGAAATTAATTTTTAAAATTTTTGAGAATATTTAAATAAAAAATAAATATCATTAATGTAAATAATATATAATAATTTTCTTTAATAATTAAAGTATTTTTTGTTAATTTTTAAATTTTGAAAAATATATGCAATTAATATTTTTACAATTTTAAATATTCTTTCAATTATTCATTAAATAAATATATTGCAAATTTTCAATTATTTTTGTTAAATTTAGAATTAAAAAAATGTTATATTTTTTTTCTTCAACTTTAAAATTAAATTTATATATTAATTACAAATATTAATTTAATTTGGATTTTTAATAAATAATAAAGATAGATAATTTAAAAAATTATTAAATTAGAAATAAAAGAGGGAAAATATAAATATATTGTAGATAAATAAAACATTTTATTATTTTATTAAAATATAAATAAATTTTGATAAATAATAAAATTTAATAATAAACATTAAATATAGCAATTCATTTTTTATTTTTTTCAAAAAATAATTATTATTTTCTTTTTATATTAATATTAATTCCAATTTTCTTAAATAAATGATTTTAAAAAAATTATTTTTTCCTTAAAACAAATCAAAAAAATTTTGTAATTATATATTTTATAATAAAAATATAAATAATATAAAATAAATTTGTATTAAAGATTTTCATATAGAAATAAAAAAAATGAAAGAAGATGATTCAACAACAATAGATACAACATCAAAGCCATCAGAAAAAGAAGAAGAAGAAAAAGAAAATGACCCAAATGATCTTAAATCATATTCTTCAAAAAGTTCTCAAGATTTTTCAAATGAATTCATAATTAATTCTCTAGAAATAAAATTAAAATCAACAAAAATATCACAAATTCTAAAAAACTTTATTCAAACATCATCAAATCCAGATGAAGATTTATTACAATTTGATATAATGTTAGAAACAGTAGAAAAATTTAAATGGACAGTATATCATAAAGCAATTGAAATAAGAGAAAATATGAATTCAATTCAAACAGAAATTTCAATAGAAAATATAAGAATAAATGCAAAAATTCAACAAATAATAAATAATTTAAAAAATTCTTCAATTGATTCAATTTTAATGGATAAAGAAAAAATGAAAGAAGTTGAAAAAGGATATACAGATTTACTTTTAGATTTAAAAGATTCTTCTTTTTATTTAATGGAATTTTTTAATATTTCATTAGGTAGTTTTTCTCATTATAATGGAGGAAAAAAACCATTGGAAGGTTATATAGAAAAAAAAAGTGATCCAAGAATTTATAGAAAACTTTTAGGAATTGTTTGTCCTTGTATTGATAGTTTTATTTTTAATAAATATAATAAAAGATGGTTTGTTTTAAAAGATGATATGATTTATTATTCAAATTCTTCTCAAATTGCAACTGGTAAAAATGTATATTGGTTTGATTCAGGAGTTCAATTAATAAGAGAAGGAAAAACAAATTTATCAATAATAAATGTATCAAGAACATTATCATTAAAATTTAAATCATATTTTGAAAGAGAAATATGGTTTGAAGAAATAAATAGTAGAGTTCAAAAATTTGTAAATTCAATATCATCAAATATATATAAATCATATGCAATAGAAAAAGAAATGAATTTATGTCATTGGTTCGTTGATGGAAAATCATATTTTGAAGATTTATATGAAAAATTATTAAATGCAAAAGAAACAGTATTTATAACTGATTGGTGGTTAAGTCCAGAAGTCTATTTAATTCGTCCTGTAAATGAGGGAATTTATTTAGAAATTAATCAAAAAAAAGCATCAATTGATGAAATAAAACAATTAACTCGTTTAATGGATGTTTTAAATAAAGTAGCTGAAATTGGTGTTAAAGTATATATTCAAGTTTATTGTGAATGTTCACTTGCTTTAACATTAAATTCAAAACATTCAGAAGATGCTATTATTAAATTAAATAAAAAAATCCAAGTTACACGACATCCAAAAGATGCTTTAGATTTACTTTGGTCACATCATGAAAAATTAGTTATTATTGATCAAATGATTGGTTATGTTGGTGGTTTAGATTTATGTTGGGGAAGATATGATACTAATGATCATCCTTTAATTGAAGAAGAAAATAATGAAAAAAATTATTTATTTCCTGGAATTGATTATAGTAATGCAAGAATATGTGATTTTAATAATGTTCAAAATTATCTTGTTGAAAGTATTCCTAGGAAAAAATGTAGAATGCCTTGGCATGATGTTCATTCAAGAATTGAAGGTCCTGCTGTTGTTGATATTGCTAGACATTTCGTTGAAAGATGGAA
>JAEEGK010029359.1_pt1 | contig 10972 bp, 7 predicted proteins | sample 8958771 | NCBI WGS metagenome assembly JAEEGK01 (sample SAMN16246547, study PRJNA631951) | gut metagenome | biome: gut microbiome; feature: rumen; material: SC-attached | host: Bos | place: Iran: Karaj | collected 2018-10 | reverse complement strand
AAAAAGTATTTTTTTTTATTCTTTGTAAAAAAAACTGTTTTAATATATATCATTTATTAATTATTTAGAAATCTTATGAGATAATTTTAATTTTTTTTTGACAAAAATTAAATATTTAACTTATTAAAAAAAATAAAAAAAAACTAATATTTCTAAAAATTAATGATAGATAAAACTCCAATTCCAGGTTTAGAATTAAATAGTACAGAAGCAAAAACTCAAATCAATAATTTTTGGAATTATTTAGATGAATTAGCGGCAAATAATCCAGAAGAATATAAAAAATTTATATCTGCTCAAATGAAAAAAGGAGTTTCAATGGCACAAGAAATAAGAAAAGAAAAAGAATTACAAAATAATAATAATATAAAATCTAATTTAAATAATATAACAAATCAAAATATTCAAGTTAAAAAAGAATTCGAAGTTTATCCTTATTTATGTTTAAGATTTAAACCTTTAAAAATATTAAAAAATGATTTTGAAACAAATGAAAAAGAAAAAAATAATATTTTTTTCAAAGAAAATAATTCTCAAGAAATAATAGAAAATCCAACAATTAAATTTGGAAATGAATTTCAAGACGATGCATTTTCAAATAAAGTGATTCAAAATAGAAAAATATATTTAAATATTATTTACTCAGATGATTATTATAAACCAACTGATGAACAAGGAAATTTTTTATCAAATGAAAAAGTTTCAAATGAAAATAATTGGAAATATATTCCAACTGAATTTAGATATAATGGAAAAAATAATTCAATGACTGGAATAAGATGTGATTATTATGATGTTATTGTTAGTTCTATTATTATATCTAAAATGAAAAACAATGAACAAATCTATAAAAGTATATTAGGATATATTACGAGAAAATTTATTATTTTTTCTAATGATAAATTTATTTTATTTACTGGAAGTGTAAAAATAATTCAAGAAAAATTATATAAATCTATTAAATCTAAGCCTGATATTTTTAAATCTAAATTAGGAGAAAATCATATTGTTCCTAATTTAAATAATAATAATAATAATAATAATTTAAATAATAATAATATAAATGATAAAAAAACTAGTAATGAAATAATTACAAATGAAAATGAAATTACAAGAAAAGAAAATGATATAAATGAAATAAATGAAAATAATATTATTATTCCTTCATCTTCAAATTTAAAAAATGAGAAAGGAAAAGATATTATAAATGAAGGAAAAAAAGAGAAAAAAATAATAATAGAAGAAATTAAATCAGAATCAAATAATAAGCAAATGATACCATTAAAAAAAAGAATAATTGATCAAAGTCATATGGAAGTAAAATTTTTTTTTGATGAATTTGATTATTTAAAAGGAATAAATGAAATTGATTTACAAATTTCAGAAAATGGAATTATTATTCATTTAGATAATCCATTTTATATTATTGATAAAAATTATGAACCTGTAGAAATGAAATTTGATTTTAAAGTTAATCCTGATAATTGTAAAGCTAAATATTCTAAAAAAGAAAAAATTTTAACTGTTATTATTGAAAGAATAATTAATTAAGAAAATAAATATTTTACTTTTCTTTTTTTCATTCATTTTTTTTCTTTATTTGATTTCATAGTTTATTTAATTTTAAAATTTATTCTTTTTTTTCTGTTTTGAGCTTTAAAACTTAAAGTATTATTTTAGTTTATGCTTGTTTTTATCTTATGAAATCAGAATAAAAAAAGGTAGAATTTTATCAAAAACTTTTTAAGCCATTTTTGAAACTTTTGATTTATAATAAACAGAAAATATGAGAGATTATTTTTTATTAATAATTTTTTTACAATTTATATAATATCTGAAAATTATTTATGCTTTATAATATTTTTTCATATTTCTAATTATTAAGAATTAAAAAGTATATTTTAAACAAAATAAATCATTCATATTTTAATTGTCATTAATTTATTAAATAAATAAATCAAATTTTTTAAATTAAAAGTATTTTCTAACTATAATAATTGTTTTTATATGATTTATAAGAAAATAATAATTATTAATTTTTCTAATTTAGTATATTAAAATATTTTATTTGATTAAAATGTATTTATAAAATATATATTAGGATAGGATATTCATATAAGAATATATATATTCCCATTTTTTTTTCCTTTAACTTCTTTAAATTTATCTAATTTTAATACTAATAATGTTAATAATATGAGATATATGTTCTTTCGTTTAAATAATAGTTGTGATATTATTACATCTGATAAAAGATTATTTAATCGTATAATATAATAAAACATTTGATTTACTATTTTCCTTAAAAACCAATTGTTTTTTTTACTTTTGAAAACTGTATATTGAATTTCATTTTTATTTTTTTTGATTTTATTAAAAATATTTTAATTAATTAATTGTGAAATAATAAATAATTCTAAACTACTTATTTTCTTTTCCAATTAATGAATTTATAGTTACTTTATAATAATAAAATTATTTTATTTTTATCGGTTTTTATTATACTATATTCAACCTCAATTTATTATCTTATTATTTGTATTATTAATTAATTTATTTATTTTTAGTTACATTAAAAAACTTTGATTTTTTATAAAAAAATATTATATTAATTATTTAAAATGACTCAAATGAATTTGAAAACACTTAAATTTAATTTTTTTCAAATAATAAAAGATTCAGAATTTCTAAATAAAAATAATGAAATTTCAACAGAAAAAAATAAAGAAAAGATTGATACTTTAAATATAAATTTATCAGATATTTCACCAAATCAAATGTATGCAATTGAAGGAGTAATTTTTATATGTGGAGAAGCAATAAGAAAAAACGAAGAAAAATTAATAAGAGAAAAATTAGTGATAAAAGTAGTGAATAATAAAATTATGGATAAATATGAAATATATAATAGATTATTTTATGATTTTCAAATAAAAGAATTTAATAATAAAATATATTTTATTTGTATTGGAGGTGATTTAGAAACATATAATTTAAATGAAGAACTAAAAGAAAAAAAAGACAATACAATAAATAAAATTTTTATGACTTCAATAAAAATATACGATGCAACTTCCTTTGTTAAATTACCTTTACCTTTAAGAAAAACAGACAACACAAAAAACCCAATTGATAAATATTTATTAAAAAATATTAAATTATTGAGAGATGAAAATACAGGAGAAATTTATTCAGAAAAAGACAAATTATCTGGTCTTGAAAGTTTTCAAAATATATCATCTTTTGCAATTAATTCTGATTTTTCTCAATGTGCAATTGGAATAGAAAAAGGACAAATAATATTGATTTTAGGAAAACCAAATTTATTATCTTGTTCTTTAAAAGATATAAAAATAAGAAAATTAAAACAAAATAATAATGAAATTCCAATTACAAATTTAGCATTTCATAATATTTTAAATAATGAAATTTTATATGTTTCAAATACAAAAACAATTTTTTATTATATAATAGATAATAATACTTTTAATGATAAAATAACTAATTTAAATATTTATGATATTGAAGGAGGAGCTTATAGTGGATGCATTGATGTAAAAAGTAATAAATTAATAGTCTTTAGTAATATTAAAAACACAATTTTAGAATATGAAAATTTAAAGAGATTAAATAGTTGGTATTCAGAAGGTAAAAAACATTGTATAAAATATTTTCAAAATTATATTATTTATGTTACTTTAGAAAGTAGAATTAATACTCTTGAAATTTTTGACCCTTATAATTCTTGTTTTTTCTATTACAATAAATTTCCCAGAATTTATGCTATTTGCTGTGATCAAGAATTTGTTTATGCTTTTATTGATGATGAAGAACATAGGAAATGTATTATTAAATTAAAAGAAAAAGATAATAAAGATAAATTTGAAATTTTATTTCAAAACAATTTATATGATTTTGCTTATAAATTTGCAATTAATTTAAATTATGATAATGAACAATTATCTGAAATTTCACAAAAATTTGCAGAACATTGTTATTTAAGAGGAGAATATAATAAATCAATTGAGCAATATATTAAAACAATAAATTATTTAGAGCCTTCAAATATAATTCAAAAATTTTTAGAAAAATCAAAATTAGATTATTTAATATTGTATTTAGAAGCACTTGAATTAAATGAAATTTTTCAAAAAAGAGATCCTGAAGAAATAAAAGATTACACAACTTTATTATTAAATTGTTATATTATGCAAGAAAAATTTGATAAATTAAAAGAATTTATAGAAAAAAATAAAAAATTACCAGAGAAAATAATAAAAAAAGCAATTAATGTATGTTTAGAAACAGAAACAATTGATTTAGCTTTACAAATAGCAAAACAAAATAATTTAATTGAAGATGTTTTAAGAATATTAATTGAAAAACAAGGTAAATATATTAAAGCTCTTGATTATATTCAACCTGATAAAAATGATAAGATTAATAAAAGCCAAGTTCAAGTTATTGATAGAATAAATCTTTTTTGTAAATTTAGTCAATTATTTTTAAAAAATGAAGAAATGAAAGAAAAATTTTATTCAAGAGTAGAACAATTTATAGATGAATTTCATTTCAAATTTAATTATGAAGATATGGTAAAATTAGTTCAAATATTTTTTGGTTATGATAAATATTTTAAATTACTTTTTGATAAATTAGAAAATTATTCTGGAATATATAATAAAATAGATCAAAGTTTAATTCATAAAAGAATAGAATTGTATTTAGAAGATGAAGATATTTCTCAAAGAAATAAAATTTTAAATATGTTACAATCAGAAAGATATAAAAATGTATATAATAAAACTTATTTATTAATGTTATTTAAAGAAAAAGAATTTTCAGAAGGAGAAATTGCATTATTAAAAAATAATATAGATAAAAATAAAAATGAATTATTATCAATTTATATGGATAAAAGATCTTATGAAGAAATAATAAATTTTTGTACAAATAATTCAGATAAAATTTATTTAGATTTAGCTTTAAATTATTTTTCTTCTCCTGAAAATAGAATTCCAAAAGAAGGAGAAAATAAAGAAGAATTAAATAAACAAATGAATATTTATTTACAAAAATTATTAGATAATATTATAGAAAATAAATCAATTATTCCAGTTCATGCTTTAGATATTTTAAAAGAATCAAATCCTAAAATTTCAATGAATTTAATGAAAAATTTCATGAAAAAATCTTTTAAAAAAGAAGAAGAACCTTTAGAAAAAAATAAAATATTAATAAATGAATTAAATGAAGAATTAAAAAAAACAAAAAAAGAAATAATTGATTTAAAAACTAAAAATTGTACTTTAATTTCTGGAAATTGTCCTGAATGTGGTTTAAAAATTTCTCTTCCTGCTATTTTTTTTTTATGTCATCATACTTATCATTCTCTTTGTTTAATTTCTTCTAATTATGATGAAAACCCAGAATGTAGAAAATGTTTAGAAAAAAAAAATAAATTAGTCAATAATATGATTAAAGAAAGAGAAATTATTTATGATAAAAATAAATTTAACTCAGAAATTCAAAATAAAGGAATTTATTCTTTTTATGGAAAAGGAATTATGGGATTTAAAGATTTGAAAAATGAAAATTATGTTATTAATAGAGAAGAAAATATTGAAGAGAAGAATAAAAAGAAATGAAAATAATAGAAGTAAAACTCAATATAAGTAAATATAATATAATTTAAATTAATATTATTTAAAAAAAATAATTTTACCGAATTAAAAAAAAAATATAAAAAAATATGAAATAAACTTTGAAAGCGTTTTTTTAAATAATTAAAAAAAAATACAAAACTTATTTCTCCTGAGTAATTCTCATATACTTACAAAAATCTTTAAAACTAATTTGATCTCCATTTTCAGTAGCATTTTGTAAAACAATTTTCATTTCATCCTCACTAATAGTTTCTCCGATATCTCTGCAAATTTTTTTAAAAGTATCAAAAGTGATAGATTCTTTATCGGGATTATCAATAAAAAGATCGAAAATAGTTCTTAGTCCAAAATCAGTTTTTCTATCAGTTAATCTATCATTAATGAAAGAAGCAAAGAAAGGCCAAGTAACAATATCTTTTGTTTCACTCATTTTTTTAACAATATCATATAAATCAGGATTTCTAACATCAAATCTCATACTTTTCATTGCATCTAAAGCATCTTTAATTTTAATACTTTGATTACCTTCATAATCAAATAAATCAAAAGCTTGTTTTAATTCACTCATATCTTCATCTGGTAATTCAGGCTCAGGTAAATTTGGTTTATCTTCATTTGCTAAAATAAATATTAAATATATTTCATCTTCTAATATATTCATTCCTATTCCTATTTGAGTATAATTTGGATCTGTTAAAAATTTACGACCATATAAATTTTCATCATTCTTATTTAATAATATTTTTGGAATCTCATTTTCTGGATCATCTGCTCCTATATCTCCTATTAATGATGGATTTTCTGATAAATATTGATCTGGAATTATATTTTTTAATTCTTTTCCTTTTTTGAAAAGTTTATATTTAGGATTTAATGAAAATTTTTTTGACTCTTCTTGTGCTATTTTTGTTAATAAAGGATTTAAACTTAAACGAGGAAGAGATTTCATTTTTTTTATTTCTTGAAGAAATATATCTATTTCTTCTAAAAATGGATCTGAAGATTTTATACGAGATAAATTCTTTCGTAGTATTTCTATTTGTGATGTTAAAGATTGAGGATTTTCACGAAATTTATTCAATGAAGCAAGGATGTCTTTTTCAAATTGAGATGTCATTTTTTTTTAAAGATTATTTAAATTTTAAATCTTTTTTAAAAAAAAATTTATTTTTTTTTTATTATTGTTATTAATTAAGAAAAGTAAATAAATGGTTGATGTAAATGAAATTTCAGAATTATTAGAAGATTCATATATAGATAAAGGGGAAAAAATAAATAAGAAAAATTCATTTACTTTAAATAATTTAATAAAAGGAAATGCACCAATTAAAACACAAAATCAAACTAAAAAATTGTTAACATCTTTAGATAGTAATTCATCAATTGTTGTAGGAGGAAATATTATAATGGTGAATGATACAGGAAATCAAAAAGTATAATTAATAAAATTTATATATTTAATAATTTTTTTAGAAAAATTCTGAATTATTTAATGATGAAGAGAAAAAAGATAATAATTTAAATCAAGAACCAAATATAAAAGAAGAAAAAGTAAAAAATGAAAATGTAAAATTTAATGAAGAGAAAAAAAAAAGTGATATTTATCCAATTGAAAGTGAAAAAATGGAAAAAAATGAAGTAAAGAATATTTATTTAGAAAAAGAAAAAAAAAATGATTTACCTAATTCAAATAATGAAAAGAATGTATTACCAAAAGAAAAAGATGATAAATTATTAAAAAGTTCAAATAAAGAATTTTACGAGAAAAAAATATTAGATTTAGAAAAAGAAATTGAAGAAAAGAAAAATTTTTATTTATCAGAAATTCAAAAAGAAAAAGAAGAATATGATAAATTAATAAATGAATATGATAAAGAAAAAGAAAAAATAAAAAATGAAAATAAAAAAAATATTGATATAATAGAAGAAAATTATAATGAAAAAGAAAACAATTTAAAAGAAGAAATAGAAAGAATTAAAAATGAAATAAAAGAAAAATTAGATTTTGATAAAAATGAAATGGAAAAAGATTTTCAAAATAATAAAATAATAATAGAAAAGAAATATAAATTAGAAATTGAAAATATTAAAAAACAACATGAAAAAAATATTGATGAAATAAAAAATAAAAATTTTGAAAATAATCAAATTTTAAATTTACTTAAACAACTTGAAAATTCATCAAAAAAAATAGATAATATAACAAATAAATTTAGTTATGAAAAAGAAGAAAATTTTTTTAATAAAAAATATGAAATTGAAGAAAGAGAAAGAAATATAAAAAGAAAACAACAAGAATTAAATGAAAGACAAACAAAATTATTATTAGAACAAGATTTAATAAAACAACAAACAGAAAATTTATTAAAAAAAGAAAATGAAAATAAAAAAAAATATTTAAATGAAAAAGATAAAATAGAAAAAGATTTAATTAAATTAAATGAATATGAAAATAATATAAATTTAATTATTCCAAATTCAAAAGAACAAATAAGTAAAAATAAAAATGATATTGAATTTTTAAAAAATCAAATTAATTCAAAAGAAGAAAATTATAAAATTGAAAGTTCAAAATTAAATAATCAAATAAAAGAAGAAAAAACAAAATTAAAAAATGAAATTGCATTATTTGAAAATTATAAAAATGAATCTTTTGAAATTTTAGATAAACAAAATATTGCTTTTGAAAAATTTAAAAAAAAATTTAAAGAAGAACAAAAAGTTTTTAAAGAAAAATTAAATTCTGTTTTAAAAAATGAAAGAATAATTTTACAAAATTTAGATTTAGCAGAAAAAGAAAAATTAATTTTAGAAGAAAAAGAAAAAGAAATTAATCAAAAAGAAAATAATCTTATTTTAGCTCATCAAAGAATTGATATTGCAATACAAAGATTAAAAGAAAAAAAAGAAAGCACACAATTAAAAAGAGAAAATATTAAAAGACAAAAAGAAGAATTTGATTTTAAATCAAATCAATTAAATCAATTATTTGGTTATACTGCATAAAAAAAGTTAAAAATTTAAAAAAAATATTTTTTTTGTTTAAATTAAAAAATTTATTTTTATATTATTTTACTTTTTATATTTTTAAATTTCAATTTTTCTTCAAAGATCACTATTTTCATTTTTAACATTATTAAAATTAATTTCATTCTTTAATAATTTTTTAAAATCACCTCCTCCAGAAATAATATTATCTAAAATATTTACTAATTCTTTTTCGTTAAATTTTTCATTAGAAATAGGATAATATTTTTTTCTTTTTCCTTTTAAAATTATAGCTTTACTATTTTTATCTTCTTCATTAAAACAATCCCAAAAAAATTTATAATCATTAGGATTTAAATAAAAAATACTTATTTTATCGTTTAAATATTTTTTTCCTAAATTTTCTAATAATTTATTTTCAAAATCATTTAATTTTTCTTTATTAAAATAAATAAAACAAGTATTTTTTCCATCATTAACATTACATAAATTTTTATTTTTATAATTATTAAAATTTAATTCTCTAATTTTAAAGACTTTATTTTTATCTTTTTTCTTATAAGCATAATTATTTAAAAATTTTTCAATATGATCTCTAGTTAATTCTTCTTTATAAAAATCTCCTTTTAATTCTTCATCATCAGTAACAACAAATAAAGAAGGAAATTTAGTAACATTAAAACTATTACATAATTCAACTTCATTATTTCTAATTTGTCCAAAAGATAATTTTCCTAGAAAATGTTTAGACAAAGCTTTAAACAAAGGTGGAGTATTTTTTTTTTGAGTAAATAAAATAACATGATAAATATTATTATTCATATTAATAAAATCATTTAAATTATCTATATTAATAACTCTAACAAAATTTTGCATTTTTGAAGTACCATATTTAAACATATCTTCCCAAATTAATTTTTCATTATAAACAATTTCTTCTTTTCCATCATCAGGAAAATATAATATTTTAGGAGTATCTCTAACAGAAAATTCTTCACAAATTTCTTCATCGCTTTTACAATTAACTGCAGCACTAGTAAAAATTCCATATGTTTTTTCAGCAAATGTTTTAATTAAATCACTATATGTTTTAAATTCTTTATCATTTGATTTAAAAAATAAAATAAACCAACTTCCTTTTCTATTATAAATTTTACTTAATATATTCATTTTCACATTTATTATATCTGTATTTTCAAAATAATTTTTATTATCATCTTCTTCTTCTTCTCTAAAACCTCTTCTAAAATTTCCACCAGAAGTAGAAAAATGAAATTCTCTTCTTCCTCTTTGACCTCCTCCAAAAAACTGAGAAAAAATATCAGAAAAATCTCCTCCAAAATTAAAACCAAAATTTCCTTGACCAGAATTTTGTTGTTGTTGATGTTGTTTTAACCCTTCTTCTCCATATTTATCATAAATTTGTCGAGTTTCATCATTATTAAGAACTTCATAAGCATTAGCAATTTTTATAAATTTTTGTTTTGCTTTTTCTGGATTTTCTTTATTTTTATCTGGATGATATTTTAGAGAAAGTTTCTTAAATGCACGACGAATTTGTTGTTTTGATGCTCCACGTGATACTCCTAATATACTGTAGTAATCTTCACATATACATAATATTAATAAAAAGAGAAGTAGGAGGAATGATATCAATGACATTTTTTAACTTTTAAAATGTCTATTTATTTTTTTTAATTTTATTTTTTTAAGGGTTATTTTTTTTATTTTTTTTATTTTTATTTATTCAATTTTCTATATATTTATAACGGGTATTTAATGTATTTATATAATATTTTGGTTTTCTTATAAATATTGTTTAATAGAATTTATTTATAAATTCATTTTTTTATATCATCAAGTATCGAAAACACACCAACAATTTCTACTTTAAATTAGATAAAATTATCTAATTTATCTTTTTATTATTATTCATAATTATTTAGAAATAAATTTACAAAAATTTAAATATTAAATTCATAAATCAAACTTAAAAATATATATTAACTGTTAAAAAAATGAGATTTTATGAGAAAATATATATTAAAAATAAAAATAATGTTGTAAAAAGAAATAATAAAATTATAGAATAAGATTTAATAATTTGTTATCAGTTGTAATAATATCACAACTATTATTTAAACCATAGACCATTTCACTCATTAATTTAACATTATTAGTATTAAAATTAGATAAATTTAAAAAAGTTAAAGAAGAACATTTATTAAACATATACCTCATATCAATAACATTATTAGTATTAAAATTAGATAAATTTAAAGAAGTTAAAGAAGAACAATTAGAGAACATATACCTCA
>JAEEGK010029358.1_pt1 | contig 10972 bp, 6 predicted proteins | sample 8958771 | NCBI WGS metagenome assembly JAEEGK01 (sample SAMN16246547, study PRJNA631951) | gut metagenome | biome: gut microbiome; feature: rumen; material: SC-attached | host: Bos | place: Iran: Karaj | collected 2018-10 | reverse complement strand
TATTATGAAGGTTAAGGATAATTATATTTTATGTGAATGTAATATAAATAAAGAAGATTTAAATAAAGATATACAAATATTAAATTGTTTAAATGAAAAATTAAAGGAAAATATAATAAAATTTTATAAACAAATTGGAAAAACAGATTATATATTAGAAATAAATGAAGATGAAATAAATAGTTCAATATGTGATTTATATTTAAATAATGAAAGAATAAATTTTAGTTATAAATATAGATTTGAAAAAGAAGGGAAAAATTCATTAAAAATATTATTTAAAAAAACAATAAAAAATATAAGCTTTTTTTTTAATCAATGTTCTTCTTTAACTTCTTTAAATGTATCTAATTTTAATACTCATAATGTTAAAGATATGAAAGCATTATTTCAATTATGTTCTTCTATAAATTCTTTAAATTTATCTAATTTTAATACTAATAATGTTAAAGATATGAGTTATATGTTTAATCACTGTTCTTCTTTAATTTATTTAAATTTATCTAATTTTAATACTAATAATGTTCAAGATATGAGTGAGATGTTCTCTGTATGTTCTTCTTTAACTTCTTTAAATTTATCTAATTTTAATACAATTAATGTTCAAGATATGAGTTATATGTTTAATAAATGCTCTTCGTTAATGTCATTAAATTTGTCTAATTTTAATACTAATAATGTTAAAGATATGAATAGTATGTTTAGTGAATGTACTTCTTTAATTTCTATAAATTTATCTAATTTTAATACAAATAATGTTCAAGATATGAGTTATATGTTTAATGAATGTTCTTCTTTAACTTCTTTAAATTTCTCTAATTTTATTACTAACAATGTTCAAGATATGAGTTTAATGTTTAATCAATGTTCTTCTTTAACTTCTTTAAATTTATCTAATTTTAATACTAGCAATGTTCAAAATATGACAGCAATGTTTCAATTTTGTTCTTCTTTAACTTCTTTAAATTTATCTAATTTTAATACTAGTAATGTTAAAGATATGAAAGCTATGTTTCAATTTTGTTCTTCTTTAACTTCTTTAAATTTATCAAATTTTATTACTAATAATGTTAAAGATTTAAGTGGTATGTTTAATGAGTGTTCTTCTTTAACTTATTTAAATTTATCTAATTTTAATACTAATAATGTTCGAAATATGAGTGGTATGGTTAATAAATGCTCTTCTTTAACTTATTTAAATTTATCAAATTTTAAAACTAATAATATTGAAAATATGAGTTATATGTTTAATGAATGTTCTTCTTTAACTTCTTTAAATTTATCTAATATTAAAACTAATAATATTAATAATATGAGTTATATGTTTACTCGATGTTCATCTTTGACTACTTTAAATTTATCTGATTTTAATACTAATAATGTTCAAGATATGAGTGGAATGTTTAATGAATGTTCTTCTTTATCTGCTTTATATTTATCTAATTTTAATACTAATAATGTTCAAGATATGAAAGGAATGTTTAATAAATGTTCTTCTTTAACTTCTTTAAATTTATCTAATTTTAATACTAATAATGTTAAAGATATGAGTTATATGTTTAATCACTGTTCTTCTTTAACTACTTTAAATTTATCTAATTTTAATACTAATAATGTTCAAAATATGGAAGCTATGTTTCAATTTTGTACTTCTTTAACTTCTTTAAATTTATCTAATTTTAATACTAATAATGTTCAAAATATGAAAACTATGTTCCAATTTTGTTCTTCTCTAATTGCTTTAAATTTATCAAATTTTAATACTAACAATGTTAAAGATATGAGTGGTATGTTCAATAAATGTTCATCTTTGACATCTTTAAATTTATCTAATTTTAATACAAATAATGTTAATAATATGAGTTTAATGTTTAATGAATGTTCTTCTTTAATTTCTTTAAATTTATCTAATTTTAATACTAATAATGTTAGAGATATGAGTTATATGTTTAATAAATGTTCTTCTTTATTATCTATAAATTTATCTGATTTAAACACTAATAATGTTAAAGATTTGAAAGCTATGTTTCGATTTTGTTCTTATTTAACTATTTTAAATTTATCTAATTTTAATACTAATAATGTTAAAGATATGAGTTATATGTTTAATGAATGTTCTTCTTTAACTTCTTAAAGTTTATCTAATTTTAATATTAATAATCTTCAAAATATGAGGTATATGTTTAATTAAGAATTTTAAATGTTTTGTGATGATATTAAATATATTCCCAAACTAATAATATATTAAAATTATTTTTTAAATATTCAGATATATATAAACTTTCAATAAATATATTATTTATTTATTCTTCAAAATATTTTTTCAATTTTATTGAATATTTTTCTATAAATGAATTAATTTAAATGATATTTATTTCTAAATTTATAATATTAATTATTTTAAAGATATAATATAATTATGTATTTTTTCATCATTATATTTTAACATAATAAAATGAAAGATTGAAAAAATTTTTTTATAATATAATTACTGTATAAATTTTTCAAAGTTTCTTAAAATAATTTAAATGATGTTTGTTCTTGATTTATTTTTTCATTTTCAAAAAATTTATTATTTTTAAATATTCTAATTTTTATTCTTTTAACTTGAATAGATATTAAGATTAATTTATTAATCATTTATATATTTGAAAATAATAAAACATTGAATGACTTAAACTAATACAAATCATATTAAAAAGAAGAAATATATAAACATAATAATATATGTTTTTATGTAGAAAATGAATTCCATTCTACTTTTTTAACTTCAATTAATTTTAAGAATTATGAAGAAATGTATCCATAATAAATTCTTTTTATTCAACAAAGAATCTCACAAACTTTATTTAAAGTTCAATAAAGTAAAAATGAATCAAATCTTTATTATAATTTAATTTCTATATATATTTCATTTTCAAATGAAATATTTTTTATATAATTTTTATTTTTAAATATATATACTAAATATTAGAATAGTTCAATTCATTATTTCGTTTCATCAATAAAATGATATATTTATTTCATTCAAAAATTAATTTATTTAAGATTTTTATATTATTTAATTTTATTTATTATTCTTTTAAAGATATTTTTTAATTTTTTTTATAAATTAATATTAAAAGCATCATTTATTTAAATTAATTAATTTAATATTATTATTTGATTTTGAAAAAAAGAAGATTCTTCGGCAATTATCCACATAACTAAATTTTTTAAATAAATGATTAAAGAATAACAACAAAATAAATTATAATTAATAAAAATAGAAAATTAAATAATAAAGAAAAAAAAATATTAGTTAAAATTTTTGGTAAATATTTTCAATATAATTGAGATTAAATGAATAATAAAATTTCTTTTTATTATATTTATAAAAAATAAGATTAAAGAATGAATGAAAAAAATTATAGTTACCTTATTTACTCCTCTTAAATAAACAAATTCTAATCAAATTAAACAAACAAGATTGATATAATGAAGTGAATGTTCCCTAATTCAAAATCATTGAATTCCATATCATTGAATGTCAATGTGACCATATCAACTGATTTACAAGGTAAATGAGTTTGATTATTATCAACATTATAACATGAAAAAGCCATTGAAAACAAAAATTCAAATTATTTTTTTTTGATTTATTGATTATTTTTGCAGAAAATTTCCTCAAAATTCCCTCAATTCTTTTATTTATAAACTATAAATTCATTTCAAAAAGTTAAAAAATAATTTGATTTAAATATTCAATTTCAAATGAAATGTTTTTCAATTTATGACTGAAATAGTTAAAATTGAATTAAATTGAGTAATATTATGTCAAAAAATTGAAATTAAATGAAACATTAGAGTCAATAAGGAATAAAATAAAAGATAAAGTAGTAAATGCATTATTTTTAGATAAAGATGGAAATATATTGATAAAGAAGATGAAAGTGGTTTTAATTTAGAATTTATTCTAAATTCTAAGATAGTTAAGTTAAAATCTTTTGTAACAAGCTAAATAAAAGTACATTCAAAAGAAAATATTATTTGTTCAAAAAATTGCTCTGCAACAGAAAATTTGAAATCATATAGAGAATCATAATAAATGAAATTAAAGCAAATTTTAATTTTCTTGATGATGATGGAAATGAAATTGATGAAGATGATGAAGAAGATTTTAAATTAGAAGATATTTTAAAAAATAATATAAATAAAAGTAAATAATTCAAATACTCCAAATAATTTAACTGAAAAAAGGAATTAAATCCAATAACAGAAGAAACAAATAATATGAAAGAAACACAAAATTTAGATTTATCAAAATATGAAGAAATAGGAAAACAAGAAGATTTAATAATATATAGATATTCAAAAAATGAAAGAAAATCAAATTATCTATTAGTACATCAATATTTTTATGATAGATTTGTTCTAGATTATTATAATTTTGCATATGTAATTTGATTTGTAGGAAAAACAGGAGATGGAAAACAACAGCAATAAATACATTTTTTAATATAATAAAGGGAATTAAATTATAAGATAAATATAGATTTATTTTAATAGAAGAAAAAGAGAAAGAAAAAGGAGAAACTATATCTCAAACTGATGGAATACATTTATATTATTTAAGAGATTATAATAATGATCCTATTATAATAATATACTCACAGGGATATGGGTATACAAGAGGAATCTCATATGATAAAAAGATAAATGAAGTATTTTGATATGTTTTCTCTAGTGTCATTAATCATATTAATGCAATAGATTTTATTGTAAAAGCAACAAATAATAGAATAGATATATTAACTCAATATATTTTTAGTTGTGTGACAAGTTTATTAGCAGGAGATGTTAGTGAAAATTTTATTATTTTAATAAATCATACCAATAGGGATTGTATAAAAAAGGACCAATAATTGTAGAAACCATTAAAAGAGATATTGTTTTTTTAAAACTTGATGAAAAAATAGATAAAAGATGGTGGTAGTTTTTTGATAGTAAATGTATATTTGATGGTGATATAGATAAATTAACTAAATTTTCATTTTCTGAACTTAATGATTTTTATGAAGAAAAAGTCAAAAAATCACCTCCTAAAGATATTAAACATTCATCTAAAGTTCTTAGTGAAAGAAGAGAAGAAAGTATTCAAATCAATGAATTAACCGAAACTTTTAAATATATTAGTGAAACAAGATAATTTAAATAAAAAAGATAAATCAATTGATAGATGAATACACAAAAAAAATCACTTAAATTTAAATTATTTTAAAAATAAGAAAAGAACAAATAGAAAAACTTAAACCAGAAGAGCAAGAAAGAGTTTATAATGAATTAAATATTGAGTTGAATCAAAGAATAAATCAATTAAAGAGTCAAAAGAAACAGTTATAAAGAAAAATCTTAATTAATGGAATGAAAGCACAACTCATTGAGATTATTGTAAAAGTTATTGTCATGAAAAGTGTGATTGTAATTTCCAAATATTCATTAGATGCAGAGCTTTTAATTTTAATGTTTTTAGTGAAAATGATTATGAAATATGTGGTTGTACAAAGAATAAACATCGACAAAATAATTATCATTATATTTATGAAGAAGTAAGACAAGTAAAAGATAATAGTGAAATCAAAAATCAAGAAAAAGAAAGATATGAAAAAGAGAAAAGAAAAACACAGTCAAAAATAGAAAAAGAAAAAAAAGTAAAAGATCTCAATAAAGTTTTAGAGGAATTATAATCTAAAAAAAAAAGATTTAGAGAATCAGAAAAACTTATAATCAAAAGAAAAAGAGAAAATTAAAGAAGAAATTTACAAATCATCAAAGAAATACAAATTATTATAATGCAATTACAAAGAATATCTGATAAACTTAATAGTATTACAATGAACAAAAGTCATATTAAAACACAAGATGACTATATTGATTCTTTAAGAGAATAAATAATAGAAATAGGATTAAAAGAAGAAGAATTAAAAAAAATTAAAAAAGATTAAATAAATGAATTATAAAATTAGAGAAACATTCAAATTAAATCAAGTATTAAAAATGAGTGATTCAGATTTAATTTAAAAATTGGGAGACATTTATAAATGAAAAAATTTTAAGAAATATTATTTAATTAAACAATATTTATTTTATTTTTTAAAAATAATTAAAATTCATTTTTTGTTTTGGACCTTTTTATCTTCCTTTTTTTTATTTTAAAATGAAAAAGAAAATATATACAATTATATTCTTCAATAATTTGATAATTTAAGAACTTAATATTATTAAGGTTATAAATGATTGATTATTATTTTCATACTTACATTTTATCTTATATTAGTTAAATTTTATTTTATAAAAATTGATATTATATTTCATATTTTGGAGAAAATAGGGAGTATATTATAATGAAAAATATGTATTTCTTATAGAAAAATCAAATTTAGATTTAAATATAATTAAAGAAAATGAGAAAAATCTTCAAGATTCCTTTTTATTTAATATAATATTCAAATTTCTTATGTTCTATTTCAATTTGAGATGAAGGAAAAAAAGTATTAAAGAAAGAATTTTTAAGGATAAAAATTTAATAATATAATTGAGAACAAAAAGTAATAAAAAAAAGTTTGAAAAAATTAATTGGTGAAGTTAGATTTCAATTCATATTTTTCTAAAATAATTTTGAAAAAATAATGAATATAAAAATTAAAAATATTCCCAAACATAAACATGAAATTAATAAATGAAGAATTTATAATTTATTATTAAGTAATTGAACAGGAAACTTATAAAAATTTTATTATTTATAAAAATAAATATTTAACAATTAATTAAAATAATATTTTTATTTCCAATATTAAAAAAGAAATAAATAAAAACGATAATATTTTTTCAATTTTTATGAATAATTAAGCTTCTTCAATTGGTTCTTCAAAAGCAACTTCTTCTTTTTTTTTATTAGGTTCATTAACTTGATCAGGATTTTCTGGTTTAGTTTCATTTTCTTGAGGTTCAACATAACCTTCAACTAAGGTTTCTTGTGGAACTTCACTATTATTATTTATTTTAACTTCATCTTCTGGTTTTGTTTGATTTTCAGATTGAAGTTCATTATTTACTTCTATAATTTCATTTTTAGGTTCTTCATTAAATTTAACTTCATCTTCTGGTTTTGTTTTATTATCACTTTTTGGTTCTATAACATTATTTTCTTTTGAAATTTCTTCTTTTTGTTCTTCATTTATTTTAACCACATCATCTGGTTTTGTTTGGTTTTCATTTTCAATTTCAATATTTTCTTTTTGTTCATCTACTTTTATTTCTTCTTTATTATTATCATCAATTATTTTAACCTCATCTTCATTTTTAGTTTCTGTCGATATTTTTTTTTCTTCTTGTATTTGAATATCTTTTGATTCTGTATTTTGAGTCCCATAATCAGTAGTTTGAACTGGTTTTTGACTTTCTTCTCTAATTTTATCAATATCTTCACCAATCTCACTTTTTTCTCTACTAATAACTTTATTTTGTTCTTTATTAAATTCTTCCATATATTCATTAACACTAGCACCAGTAACAGTTTTTTCTTTATCTTTCTTTTCTTCTTCTTTATTTTTATCTTCTTTACCTAATTGTGCTAATTTCCTCATATTATTTATTTTTTCATATTTTTCAACAATTTCTTCAGCAAATCCTTTAATTTTATATTGTCCAGGACCAGGATATTGCCTAACAGATTGATTATCTAATTCACTTCTATTTGATTTAGAATCAAATAAACCTAAACCACAAAAATCAGTTCTATCAGATAAAGCATTGTTAACATTTTTTTTTTCTTTATCATTTTCATCTTTTTCTTCGTCTTTAAAAACAAATTTCCTATTTTCCAAAATAGTTTGCTTATATTTATCAATATCAAATCTTTCATCTTTTCCAAAAGAAAATGAAGGTATTTTCCATCTTACAGCAGCAATATCAGGTTTTTCTAAATTATCATAATCAACAGGAATTTTTTTTCCATTTAAATCAAAGTAACTATCTTTATTTTCTCTTATTTCTTGTTTAGGTTTCTTTTCATGTCTTCCTTTCAAAGTATATTGAGGAGCAGATTCTTCAACTAAAGAATAATTTATTTCTGGTGGTTTTTCCATATCTTGTGGATTTTTACTATAATATTTCATTAATAATGATTCATGATATGTTTTTGCATCATCTTTTATTGCTTTCATTAAATCATCATGTCTTGCTTTTCTTAATCTACAATCTGATAAAAATTGTTCTGTATTTGCCTTTTTCTCTGATTTTTCTCTATTTTCTTTAAATCTTTCAAATTTACTTTCATCAAAGACTTTTTCTGTTTGTTGTGGAATATGTTTTAATACTTCATCTTTATATCTTGGTGAATAACCAATTGAATATTGCTTTGAATGCTGAGTTATATAATCAAAATCAGTTTTTAATTGCATGTAAGGGGCATTATTATTTTCTTTTTCTTTATATTTTCTTTTACCTAATATAATTGCACCTTTTTTTGGATTAAAAAGATTTCCTCTTACATCATACATTTTTGGAAGATTTTTTTCTTCAGCTTCTTTTTTTAATAATGCATTTATTTCAGTATGAGAATTTATATTTTCTAATATTTTTGCATTGTTACTATAAATCATATCTAAATATCTTTGCTTTGATTTTTTCTCATCATATTCTACATATTTATCTTTGTATGCTTGGGATTTTGCTATTAAATCTTGATTTAATTTTTCATAATTTTTGTCTCTTAATTCAAGGTATTTTCCCATTTTGGTTTTCCTTTGTTCTAATAAATTTTGTTGATATTGATATTTTCTATTATGACAATCATCTAAATAATTATCTTCTCTTTTAAGAGTATAAGGTAAACCAATAGAAGTAAGAATATTTTCCCCAAAAGCATCTAAATATTCTTTATTTCTTTCATCAATTCTTTTAGTCCTTTCAGATTTTAAATTATATTTAGTTGGTGCTTCTCCAAAGGTTGCTCCTTTACCTTTATTTCCATTTATAAAATTATTTTCTATTTTTGTTTGAATTTGACTAGTTCCTGGTTTTTTATGACCTTCATATTCACTATTTCTTATTCTTCTTTCTTCATCTTTTTTATTAGAATAATATAATGGTCCTCTTTTGTTTACAAATATTTTATCATTAAAACGTTTTTTTTTACTGTTTAAAATTTCGTTTCTCTCTTCCATTGAATAAAAAGCATATACATTAGTATAATATTTATTTGGCCCTGGAACGTCAGTTCCAACTTGCATTAAATTTCTCTTTGCTTTATTAAAAGAAAATTTGTTTACTAAAATTTGTTTTAATTTATCTTTATCATAAGGCTCATCTACAATATTTTCAATAAATTCACCTAAAAATTTGGAGAAATTAAAATGTAATTTATTTGAAATTTCAAATTTTTTAAAACTTTCATCTAAACTAAAAAAAGAATCCATTTTTTCAGTATCTTCTTTAGTTAAAAGCATTTTTTTTTCAGATTTATTTCCAATAATAACACATTTAGCTTTATTTTCATGTAATTTAAACCTTTTATTAAGAGAATCATAATACAACATCATTCTTTCAAAAGTAGTAAAATCACTTAAATCATACATAAAAAGGAAGATATCTTCATTTGTATTTTTATCATTATTATTTTCAGCAAACATTCTTAAATAATTTAAAATACATTTTTTAGACATAGAAAATTTAATATGATATTCATGAAAAATTTCTTCATCTTCATCATCAGAAGAAAGATCTTCATCAATTTTACATTGTGTAGCTCCATCAATAATATATGCCTGTATTGTTAATATTGTTGAACCTAATTTAAATTCTAATTGATTTGATGATGGTGGTGGAATATAAACTGGTTCTTTTTTCTTTGGAACTTCATCTTGATTTTCTTCTTCATCTTCTTCTTTTTTTTGCTTTTTCTCTTCTTTAGGCTTAAATTTATTTTTATTTGCATATGAATGAGTACATGGCATTGTATTTAAACGAGATATAAAAGTTTTTTTACCTACTCCTTCATCACCTATTACTAAAAGGTTTATTGTTATTGTTTTTTGATCATCATTTGACATTTTTGTTTAAATTTTATATATTTAAGTTATAAATTATATAATTAAATTAAATAAAAAGTTATATTCTTATATTTTTTTATAGTTATTAAATATGAAATTAATTAAATAGAACAAGATATAATACTAAAAATATATATTATGGAATAATATATTTTATTAATTTTTTTATTAAAGGAATAGGTAATAAATTTAAGCAACATTTCCTATTAGTATTACTAAATGACATATAAACCAATAAAACCAGAGAAATTTTTTTATAAACATCACTATATTTACTAACAATTCCAATAATATCATCATTTCTACTTTGAATAGCTTGTTCTAAGCAATTTTTCTTGGTATCATTATTTTTTAAAAAAGGATTTGCTCCAAATCTTAAAAGTAAAGTAACAACTTTAGATTGATAAAACATAATAGCTTTCATTAAAGGAGTTTCTCCACTAATACTACTAGAATTTACATCTCCACTACATAAAATTAAAGTTTTTATTATTTGAATATCTCCTTTTGCTGCTGCTTGATGAAGAGGAGTTCTTCCAAAATTATCTTTTACATTTATTCCTCCTTTTTCAAACATCATTGATGATAATTCTTCTACTATTTTTTTCTTTCCATTTTGAACAGCATAATGAAGAATTGATAAATTATTTGCATCTATTGGTTGATATAAGAAATTAAATTGCTCTATTAATTTTTTTAATAACTCTATATTCTCTGTTAAAACACATTCACGAATTTTTTCACTTATTTGATTTATTGAAGGACCTTTTTGATTCATTTTTCTATTCAAATTTATTATATTTTTTAAAAAAATTTTTATTTTTTCAAATATTTATCTTTGAATTAATATATAAAAAAGAAAATATATAAATTTCTAAAAT
>JAEEGK010029355.1_pt1 | contig 10972 bp, 8 predicted proteins | sample 8958771 | NCBI WGS metagenome assembly JAEEGK01 (sample SAMN16246547, study PRJNA631951) | gut metagenome | biome: gut microbiome; feature: rumen; material: SC-attached | host: Bos | place: Iran: Karaj | collected 2018-10 | reverse complement strand
TAAACACAAAACTATAAATCAACCATCGCCAGCCAACGAACTCACCGGCACCCAAAAAGCCATATTTAAAAGTCTCCAAGACAGGTGTAACGGGATTCAAGCACATCAGTTTATGCACGGGAATACCCAGCCACTGCATCCCTTTCGTCTGGCTAAGCGGATACACAATCGGGGTTGCGTACATCCAGAGTTGAATCAGAAATGTAAAGAAAATCTGGAGGTCACGATACTTCGTTGTCAAGGAAGAGATGATTGTACCAAAGCCTAATGAAAGGCCAGCGATCATTAGAATTAAGATCGGAAACAGAAAGACGTACCAGGTAAGATGTGCAGTGCATGTGGGATCAACAAAATAGTAAACCACATATACCAGAATGAAAAACCCAAACTGGATCCCAAAACGTAGCAAATTGCTAATCACGTTTGAAATAGGCATCACCAGGCGCGGAAAATACACCTTCCCGAAAATGCTGGAATTCTCAACAAAAGTATTGGATGTTTTCGTGATACAATCAGCAAAATACTGCCATAGACAGGTACCAGCCAGATAGAACAAAGGCCTGGGCACACCATCCGTCGGAATTCCGGCAATGCCGCCGAACACAATCATATACATGATGACGGTGAGTGCTGGCTGGACCACATACCATGCAGGCCCCAAAATTGTCTGCTTATATTGCGTGATGATATTCCGCTTGACAAATAGGGAACATAGATCCCGATAGGCCCAAAGCTCCTCGAAATCGACGGAAAACAGGTTATCTTTTGGCTTGATGACTACATCCCACTTCTCTTCTGACATACCTCTAATGCGATCTTTTATGCTTAAAAACGATGTTAACTACAGTCCCCCAGAAATACCTCCAATCGGTGGCAAAGGGACGCTTGTGGTAGGCTTCAATATAACTCTTCTCCGAGGCTTGGACATCCTCCAACGTCTCGGGAGTCTTCTCATCGTAATAGAACGGGGGCAGCAAACCAGGTTTTACGCTGATATGCAAATCCTGCATCTCCGGCGTGTACAAACCGAAATACTGCCGACTGAGTGGACGAACACCCACCAGTTTCATCTGACCCTTCAGAACATTGATGAGCATCGGCAACTCATCCAGCCAACTCTTGCGAAGCAGATGCCCCCAATGATTGACCCTGTAATCATGCGCAAACTTCCCGCCCTTCTGCAGACCTTCATGCTCCAGGATATACGGCTGCAAATACTCAGAGTACGGGAACATTGTACGGAACTTGTACACGCCAATCATATTCCCATGATAACCGACCCGGTTCAATTTAACTAAGGCACCATAAGTCGGGTCATCGTCCCAAATGGGCTTGCGGAACTTCTGTCCCAGGATGAAAAACTCCCCCATATGGAAGCGCTCATCCACAACCTCGAACCCTGCCCGATACATTCTTCCCAGCAACTCTACACGGCTATAGCAGCGGTTCTTCCCCTTCGTCACCCACATATAAAACCAACGAGTCGCCTTCAATCGAGCGCAGAACCGATGCCAGAAATAATGCTGGGCATAAATGAATTTGCCGATAAAGCCGGGATGCGAACGCAAGATGATCTCCTTCTTCAATCCCGATGTCCGGGAATGGCACCATAGGTATCCACCATCCACCAATGCATCGTTTGCCTTATTCAGGAACGTATTCAAATGCCGGATACGTGTCAAACCCATCTTGTTGATTATGAGCCTCGGGAAATGTCCCCTCAAGGTATCAAGCGCATTCCCGTCATCTGTATTGACGATAAATGTGCTGCTATCAAAACTGTCGTGATGTGCATCAAGCCATCTCAAAAAACCAGTAAGATCATCATTCTTTGTCGCATTGAAAATCCTGGCCAGATCTTCATTTGCAACCAATTCCTCCTCCAATTTCGCCCCGGAATCCACGCCCCTTTCCGAATAATCCTTCGGAATGAACTCTTCTTCATGCTGGAGTTCAACCCAAGGTTTCTTCCGCTTGAAAAGACTCATCGCAGGGTTTTGAATATTGCGTTGCAGACAGTTTCAATCTCTTCGTCTGTCATATACGGATGCATCGGCAGCGACAGCACCCGTTCGCACAGGCTAGTTGCAACGGGGCAGAGATTCCCGGTCAAGCCGGGAATGACGGATTGGTCACCCTGAATGACGTTTCCCCCGTCACCCCTGACCTGATCGGGGGTCTTGGCAAACGCCGTCTGCAGATGCAACGGCTTCGGATAATAAACCATCGCCGGAATGCCCTCTGCCTTAAGTGCAGCCTGAACAGTATCACGCTCCTCGCGGTTTTCGAAACGGACGGTATACTGTGCCCAACTGGAACGATATCCTTCCGGAATGACCGGCGTCGCTAACACATGCAGAAGCTCCGTATAACGGGCAGCAACCTTATTCACGGCGTCCAACTCATACTCGGCAAACGACTTCAGTTTCACCTTCAGGACTGCAGCCTGAACCGTGTCCAGCCGGGAATTCAGACCGATACGGACATTGTCATACTTAAACGTTCCTTTACCATGCACACGGTACGACGCTATGAGCGCAGCCCATTCATCATTGTCCGTAAACACAGCACCGCCGTCTCCGTAGCAGCCCAGCGGCTTGGCAGGGAAAAACGACGTCGTGGCGATATCGCCGAAAGAGCATGCTTGTCTGAGATTCCCGGTCAAGCCGGGAATGACGGAATTATTGCCGGGAATGACATTTTCGTCATGGCCGACTTGATCGGCCATCTGAATCGAGCCACCAAATCCCTGCGCACCATCCTCCAGGATTAAAAGCCCATACTTATCAGCAACTGCTCTTATCGCCTGATAATCAGCCGGCAAGCCAAACAAGTCCACAGAGACGACAACACGCGGGCGCAAACGTCCTTCAGCAATAACTCGCTCTACCGCACGCTCCAAATCGTCAGCATCGATGTTGAATGTTTCCTCGCAAACATCCACGAAAACCGGCTCTGCACCTTCCAAAGGCACAACCTCGGCCGAAGAGAAAAACGTGAAATCAGGAACAAACACGGCATCTCCGGGGACAATGCCCCAAGCCTTAAGTGCAAGTGTAAGAGCATCCGTTCCATTCGCACAGGTCAGACAATGCTTAACACCCACATATTCTGCCAACTGCTGTTCCAACTCCCGCACCTGCGGGCCCATGATATAGGCACCTGACGCCATCGCGTCTAAGACAGCCTGGTCCATTTCCTCACGGAGGACCTGATATTGTTTCTTGAGATCTCTGAATTCCATTTGACTAGATTTCTCGACTTCGCGCGAAAAGACAAAAAGGGTTCTAAATGTCAGTCTAAAGTACGGCTTCGCCTTTGCTCGCCCTAAAGGAAAGCAAGCAATTAATTGATTATGAGATTCCTTCGTCGGTCTTGCGACCTCCTCGGAATGACAGGAAATTTCATTCCGAGCGAAGTGAAGGAATCTACTCAGCTTTCTCGAGGTTTTCCCCGATCAGCCTGTACTTTCTCCCGCACGAGCATGCGAGACTGTCATCCAAACGACGACCACATTCGCACACCCACCCTATCTGCCTGGCCGGGACCCCGGCCATCAAAGCATAATCTTTTACGTCTTTCGTCACAACGGCGCCGGCGGCAATCAAAGCACTGCGTCCTACCGTATGACCACACACGATCGTGCAATTCGCACCGAGGGAAGCTCCCACGCGCACGCGCGTACGCGCGTAAACTCCGTGCACCGGGAAGTGCGCCCGCGGAGTATTTACATTCGTGAATACGCAGGAAGGGCCACAGAAGACATTGTCTTCAAGCTCAACGCCTTCGTAGATGGAAACATTGTTCTGGATCCGGACACCATTCCCAATGCGGACATTGTTGCCAATATTCACATTCTGGCCCAGGGAACAATTCTTTCCGATGACAGCCCCGCGTTGGATATGGCAGAAATGCCAAACTTTCGTTCCGGCGCCAATCTGGACGCCGTCATCCACGTAACTACTCTCGTGAACGAAAAAGTCTTGCACTACCCTACTTCTCCATCGTTTTTATCCAATCATAGCCGAGGCAAAGCACCCCGGCTATGATGGAAATTTAACAGGCTAGTCTGCAGTTAATTACTCCTTGATGGAGGTAATCATGGTGCAGCGGCTGAGTTCCTTCATGTTGTAGAACATGTAGTCGACACCGCCCTTGTAGTCCTTGACCAGCTGATCCGGGTTCACACCGAACTCATTGACGAGCGCGTTGTACACGGCATTAGCACGGTTCTCGGAAAGCATGAGGTTGTGAGCCGGGGTAGCAGTCTGCTTATCCGCGTAACCGCAAACCAGGTACTTGGTGTTCGGGGTGCTCTTGATCAGGTCAGCGACAGCGTTGATGTTGATGAGCTCCTTCTTGGAGATATCCCAACGGTCCACAATGAAGTTAATGTGGAACCAAACCTCAGGAACCTCGGGCTTCGCAACTTCTTTCTCAACCTCGACAACTTCCTTGACAATCTTCTCGATGGTCTCCTTGTCGTACTGGTACACGGAGGTACGCTCAGCAAGACGCCACTTGCTGGCTTCCTTGCCCAGGTTGCAGGTCAGACCGAGGGTAGCGCCGAAGATACCGTCGAACTTGTGGTTGGCAAGCCAGTGAGCCTTAGTGGGCTCACCCGTATAAACCTCACCATCAAAAGCATCACCGACGAGCGCTCCGCGGACATTGAGCAAGAGGCTGATCTGATCGGAAAGGCGGAAAGTATTCATGAGACCTGCATTGAAGGAAGCATCAACGACTCTGCCAGAATCGCAGAAACCGAAGATGGCACCACCACCGGCATAAGCATCAATCACGAAGAAACGATCAGCCTTGTAACCGCCGAAGACGTTCATCAGATTAGCATGAGCCAGCGCGAAGATGTCCAGATAGCTTCCCTTTTGATAAGCGAGCTGCTCGGAAGCATACTTGTTGTCAGCCTTAGTATAGAGTTCCTTCTTGTTCGGAATAAAGTTCGCAGTGAGGGCGCGAGGGCCATTCTGCCAAACAGGATTGCTCTGATACAAGCCCTTGAACGGAGCCCAGTTTACACCGAGACCGACACCGAAGCTCGGGGAAGCCCACTTGGTCAGATAGAGGTCGATGGCCGGGAAAACAAACATCTCAGGGACCTTCTTGGCGACCTTCCAGTCGTTATCACCATAGTACATCTGGGTACCGAGACCAGCGCTGAGCTGCCAGTTCTTCCAGAAACCATTGGTAAACACAGAGTTCTTCTCAACAACCGTGGTCGTAACAACCTTACCGTTCTCGGTCGGGGTCTCTTCCACGATGGTGATGGTGTTCTCATCTTCGGTCCGGGTGACCTTAACATCCTGAGCGAAGATGCTGGCCGGAGCGATGAACGCGGCCGCAGCAATCAGAAGAAATAATTTTTTCATATGCTTAGAAAATAAAAATCAATTATACATACTTCTTCAAGTAGCAAAGTTACAATTCTTTTCTCAATGATGCAAATCTTTTCAACGATTTTGACATTATCAACATACTGATCATAAGCATTCGTCAGCGGGAAGTCGCTCATAAGATTTGGGCGACCCAAAGGGGTCGCCCAAATTTATTAAAGGTATTAAAACTACTATTAATTATTCGCAGGACTCTCTATCTTTTCCTTACTCTTGACAGTTTCGATTCTCGGCCTTCCGTGCACGGAGTCACCAGTGCCGCCAAAACGGTTGAATGAAGCTGATTCAGCATGTTTCACAATGCCCGTCGTTATTTTCGTATTGGTAAAAATGAACGGGTTCTTAACCTGCTCGGATGTATTAACTTTCTTGGTGTCCAACTGATAAGACCATCCCCAATTATCTTCCTCAAGCAGATAGACATATCCGGGATCCAAGCACGTAAGGGTTTCCGTAACATCGGCATTGTCAGCACCTTTGTTGGTAAGGATAACTTTAGAGAAATTACCCCAACCCGGTTTATTGCCGTTACCGGCCCAAGGTGTCGTAAGATCGGGTTTCAGCTTACCGGTAGCGGTATTATACTCGGTCGACTGGGGCGCCCAATAAATCTGGATGGTTGCACTTTCCCCATGTTTCATACCTTTCTTAGTAATTACGATATTTACCGGGAGGTCTTCATCGGGTATAGTGTAACTATTGTACGCCTCGTAACCGGTAAAATTACCATCATCATCATATACCGGGACATAAACAGCAGATCGCTCGGTATTTGTCTGTGTAGCGTCGCCACCTGTAACATTAGGTTCGACTTCTATTTCGAATTCTATTACGAGCTCTTTACCAACACAAACCGGTTTACCAGCAGTATTATAACGCCAACCTACCCAGTTTCCGTCGAAAGGATTACCCGTAGTACCATTCGCTCCAGGGGAATCTGATTTACTATAATTGAATCCTAAAACTGTTAGTTCCTTTGTTGTATTATTCAAATAAACTCCAACCTTACTTTCATCGGTCATATATTCCGCAGTTGCAGGGGGAAGTTGATTACCACTTGTTGGATCACTAGTTAACACAACTTTAGTAAGCGGGGAAGCAGAACTCCAATTGTTCGCATAGTTTTCATCACCATAAGCGCCAGTCTCAACGACATATCGAGAATAAACCTTTAACGATGCATCACTTGCAGAGTAATTATCGGGCAGTTTAAAGCTACTGGAAACACCATCAACCACCTTGGTGGCAGAAGTTGCTTTAACAGCGGCATCACCGATACCACCAGCGATTTCTTCAAAAATCTTAGTTAAATCAATATTGCCTGAGGCATCCTTATAATATCCTTCGTAGCTTTCGTTACCTGAACTCATCGTTCCGTTATTAACAGTTGCCTTAGGATAATTGGATGAGACATAATTCAAATATTTATAGGTATCACTATCAGACGAAGGGGAAGTTGTGAACATACCTATAGTATAGACAGTCGCGTCATATGTATTTTTGGCCTTATAAGCATTAGTCCCCCCATTATTAGAAGAACCAATAGCAGCATAGCTGTCATCCGGGGCGCCATCAGTAAAAAACACGACAACTTTATTTGCATCAGCCCTAGCAGTTGCCAGAACGGTATTAGCATGATTCATACCATATCCCGCCTGAGTTCCGCCCATGGACTGAAAACCATTGACTACGCCTTTCAACGCATCAACATTACCTTCAACTCTTGTCAGGTTCTTAACAATCTGAGAATAATTCAGAGTGTAAGGATTACTATAATAAGTGTCATTCCCAATATCATCAGAGCTATCAGATGCAAACTTAATTATACTGATCTGGTGTCCAACCCTTGACTCATCGCTATTTTGATCTTTCTGATCAATCTGATCGATAAACGCACCAACTGCTTTTTGAAGCTCTTGCATTCTGGTAGTTCCAGTATAGAGCTGATTAGAACGACACTGGCTTCGATCCGTATTCTCAACAATCATTTGAGGATTAGCAAGATAGCGATAGAGCTGATAATAAGTTCTTTCAACCTCAACCCAATTTGGCCACCAAGAAGATCCTTGATTCTCCCACTCTGTCCGTGTTTCAGTTCTGGCATACACTCTCTGATATTCTCCACCAGTCAAGACAAAATATGTCTGATTACCGTTCAAAACGTCATCATATGTAACGAAACTATTCACTCTATCCGGAGTTCCCTTCGAATAATCCATCGAACCCGAAACGTCAAGAACTAGGACAATATCCAACGGTGTTTTGGTGACTACCAGATCCTGCTGACCTGTGGCAAAAGCTTCCAATTTAACGGTATAGCGATTGTTACCAATAGGATCCACAGTCTTTTTCGTAGCAATACCTCTATCAAGTTTATACCCTGTCCAAATAGGCGGATCGGTAGTGGCAGTCTGTGCTTGCGCAAACACAGAAATCAGTAAAGCAAATACCGAAAGAATATAGTTAATTGTATGTTTCATAATAATGATAATAAAAGCCTGACACTCTCAATAATTATTCAATAGGGATTTCATCAGCCACCTGACCTGTATACTCACCAGCTAAGTATAGATTACGATACGTTTTATTCCTATACTCGCCGTCTTTCATATCATTTGGATGGAGTTTCTCAATTCCAGTTGCACGATACCAGGCTTCCAGCCACCAAACATCCTTTTCAACTCCATCAACCTTCACGGTCGGAACAGCGATCGCCTGAACGACGATCTCCATAACAAGATGCACTCCAACTGCAGCCTCACGACCGTTGGCATAAGGAAGGTAGATTTTCGGGGTATTATCTAATTTGTATGATCCGAACAGATCTTTGGTTGCAGAAGCAGTTGTAAGCGTCCCTTCTCCCGGGCCGACCTTGGCCGTATAATAGAAACCACCGGAAGCATCTGCCCAATCTTTCATCTTGCCATCTCTATCGCCAAGATTACCTAAAGAGAAAGTAGTGTCAAAATGGCCATAAGGATCAACGTTCGGGGTGGCAGGATTATTATCCAGATCATATCCTTCACGATACCAAGGCAGCACCATCTCCCTCATTTTTTCTGCTTTTGCTTCATCGGAAAGACTAGCAAGTTCTGCTTCATCACCCTTATACGCGTAACCCACAAGGATAGTCGGTTCGGTGCTCTTCATCTGCTCTTCAGTTGTGCCCGGCTGCCAGCCATACCAGTTACCCATAATCAGGAGGCGCACATACTCGTCTACGTTGCCGGTATTGGCAATATGCAGATCAGACTTCGTGTCTGCCGTCATCTTGTCTTTGATTTCCACATCGACATCAAAAGGCTTGAGCGTATAAGTGCGGAGCTGGCCAGCTTTCCATTCAACAGCGTTCTCTCTTCCTTCGTTCAGTAATTTGCCGAATTCGATTGAATGGGTGATTTCGGTCCCTTCAGGTGTATCCTTGGTCTTGATAAGGAACGTGACTTCCAGCGTAACATTATTACGAATTTTCTGCGGAATGAACCAGAATGTCAGGGAACCATCCTTATCGTTGAGGTTTTTGTCTGAGGCTGCACTGGTCCAGGACGTATTGTTGAAATCAGAATTCCACGTGTGGTCAGCGTCATAACCTTCTCCCGATCCGACTGTACCATCGGGATTGTTCTTGACATCGTCAAGAGTCGTATCAAAGGTGGCGTTCTCGAATTCTTGGGTAAAGGTACCCAGCGTCATTCCCAACTTATCAGCCGGCCACTGGACCTTCTCTGCGGCAGCCAGATCAACCGTGCAATCGCCTTTATCATACAGATTTTTAAAAACCACCTTAGTAATAATGGTCTTTGTTTCATTCTCGTTGGAATGACCATTGCGGAACTTTACACCAGTAAGAGCGTGGTACATGAGAACCGGAGTACCGTTCGGTAAGTAACCATCATGCTGATTCTTGCTGACGGAAACCTGAGAGAAAAGGATATCAGACTGTTCTTTACCGGTGTATGGAGAAGTGAACTTGAAAGTGGTTTTCTTTTCAGCATTAACCAGATTCGTTACTCCAGTCATCGCAAGATCCTCCACCACAGGCATACGGAAATAGAAATCCACCGGGACATCTTTATCAGCAGGCCAAGGGTCCTTGCTCCCGTAGTAGTGCGTATAGCGCCATCCTTCTCCGGCAACCGCATCGGTAGCGAAACAGGCATCTCCGAATTCTTCCGCGTAGACGCCCAACTGATCCTTATAAAGTTTGCCAACATTCTGGGTATATGCAGGAACTCCCCTGGTTGCAGGGGAGGGATTCAACTCCTCGATCGTTTCCTCCAGGTTGATGGATTCTCCATCAATATTCCCTAAAGAAATAGTAATCCCCTTCATCGCATAAGATTCTCCTTCCTCAGCGGAACGGGTGGCCGAGCCGCCGATTGTGAAGGCGATTCCGTTCTCTCCCACGGGAGTCAACCCGTTGAAAGACTTTTCCTGAACGCAGGAGGTCAATGCTGCGGTTGCGAGGACCGCCAGTGCAATGTAAATTTTCTTCATAACTTTTAGTCTTTCAGGTTAGGACTCAAAATAGAACCCCTCACTCTCATCATAATTCTCGGAGTTCGGGTCATTCATGTTTTCCAACTCCTGCACCCGTACGTTGAATACGACGGAGCAGATGTTGGTTTCCAAAGCCATGCTCGTTACCTTCGCATACGGAGCGCGATACTTTAGTAATCCTTTTTTACGTTTCATAATCGATTATGTTTGTTTATATTTCGTTCATTTTCAATGCTGTTGCCACGGATAACGCATCGGGAAACAAGTCAATTATGCATTCATTATCTCAAAACGACACCTTTTCAAGGATGCAAATTTACTTAAAAAGTTCAAAAATCAAAAAAAATCCTCAACAAAAATACTGATAAAATATAATACATTAATAACCAGTTTTATTCTACTCATAATCGACAGAGCGAAAAACAAAAGAAATTGTAATTTTTCGAGCATACGGAGGAAAAAGAAACATGGACATTTTGGGATTGATAAATATTGTATTTCTAGGAAATATAATTATCTTTGTAAAAGACTATATAATTCGGTTTTTAACGTAAAACTCAACATAACTATGATCCGTAAATCCAGAAAAACACGGAAGTATCAAGCCCCGTGCGCTTCAGAAACGCATCTGGCTCTTGAGCGCAACATCTGCTCTGTCGTTTTCAACGTTCGAGTGCAGGCGTTGGAGAACATTAATCAAATGGTAGAGGATGAGGAATCGGAAGCCGAACCCCTCTATTTCGAGTTCTAACATTTTGAAAGACTTGCAGTTATGAAAAAGATTCAAATCGTACTGGTGGTCCTCGCGACCGCGGCGCTGACCTCCTGCCAGGAGGCAAAGTCTTTCAACGGAGATCGCGTGGGCAAAGGCGATGTCGCTTTTGTCATGCAGTCCAGCCCCTCTACTAGGGCCACCGACCTTGACAGTCCTGTGACCAAGGGTATGAATGTTCCCATCGGAAAAGTCGGAAATATGAACCGCTATCTCGAGGAAACGATTACCGACTTGAGCTATGCCACTCCCGAAACAAGGGGCGTACCCGGCTTCACGGAGAACGTCG
>JAEEGK010029354.1_pt1 | contig 10972 bp, 1 predicted proteins | sample 8958771 | NCBI WGS metagenome assembly JAEEGK01 (sample SAMN16246547, study PRJNA631951) | gut metagenome | biome: gut microbiome; feature: rumen; material: SC-attached | host: Bos | place: Iran: Karaj | collected 2018-10 | reverse complement strand
ATTGTTATAATTATTATTATTATAATTTTTATAATTATCTTTATTAATATTACTTCTATTATGAATATTATTATTATTTTCTTTAACATAATTATAAGAATAACTTTTATTTTCTCTATAAGAATAATATTCTTTTTGAATATAATTATTATTATTGTTATTATTATAATTTTTTCCATAATTATTATAATTATAATCTCTATTATTATTAGAATAATTATTATTTTCTCCATAATAATTATTATTATGTTTATTATAATCTCTTTGATAATTATCTTCTTTATAAATTTTATTATTATAATAATTATGATGATGATTATTATTATTAATATTATTATTATAATTTTTATTATTATTATTATAATTTAATGAAGATTTATTATAATATTTATTGTAACTTTCTGAATAATTTTTAGAAAAATCAATATTTTTTTTATAATTATAATTCGATTCTTTATTTCTTATAATATTATCATAATATTCTTTTGATTGAAAATTATATGTAAAATATTCAATTTCTTTTTGATCATATTCTTTTAATAAATCATTATTATCATTACTTAAATTTTCATTATTATTATTATTATTAATTTCATTATTATTATTTTCATTATTATTTTCGTTATTTTTAATTTTTTCATCTTTATTTTCAATTTCTTTTTTTAATGGTGGTGTATTTGTATTTGTATTTGCTATCGAATTGGGTGAAATATTATCATTATTATTATTATTATTATTATTTATTGTATTATTATTATTATTTATTTCAGAATCATTTTGTTTTATTTCTATAACAATATGATCGTTATTATAAATTTCTCCACTTTCGCTTTCTAAATCATCTTTTTTTTCAATATTTTTATTTTTTTCATTCATTTTATTATTTTTTATTTGAGTTAAAGCATTTACAATATTATTTGATATATTATTATTATTATTATTATTTTGTTTATTTTTATTATTTTCTTCATTTTTAATTTTATCAGAATCAAAAGTTGATAAAATTTGACTTAAAACGAATTTTGAAGTACCAAAATTTGTATATTTATCATTTATTTCCGAACTTTCTTTATTTTTATTATTATTATTATTATTAATATCTTTTTTTTCATTAACAAAACTTTTAATTTCTCCTTCTTCTTTTTTTCCATCATTATTAAATCCTTCATTATTATTATAATTTTCTTTTTCATCATTTTTCTTTTCTCTTCCATAATTAAAATCATAACCTTCTCTTATATTATAATTACATTCAACCATTTTTTCACTTTGTTCAATTTTACTATCAAAAATATACCCAAATTCATTAAAAAAATGATAATGATAAAAACTACTTTTTTTCACATTTCTTCTTATTTTACATATTTTACTATGAAAATTAACTTTTAATTTTCTACAATGTGCGCCTTGTATTTTTTCTCCATTTAATTTTAAACATAAATTTTCCGCATCTTCGAGTTCATTCATTACTATTAAACCATGGCTACTATTATTAATTATTTTCGTTGAAACGCAATATTTAATTCCTTTTATTTTCTTATCAATTAAAAATTTTTCTAATTCCTGCAATGAACAAGGCGGAAGATTTCTTATTACAACTCCGTACCAAAAAGATTTTGTTAGTTCTAAAATATCAAAAGAAAGAAATGCATTTATTTTTTCTTTTTTTGAATTTAAAGAAGGTTTTATTTTTTTAATTGGATTTTGAAAATAATTATGAACAGTTTCACAAATTAAAAAGTTTTTTAATTTAATTAAAATAAATTTTTTATTACTATATTCAAATTTTTTAAATGATATTATTTCAATTTTATTATTGTTATTATTATTATTATTATTATTATTATTAAATAATGTTTTAACACTGGGAATGTTTTCAATAAAAATTTTAATATATTTTTCATTCACCCAATCTTCAAGTCCAACAAACAATAAAGAAGGATGAGCTTCATTAGGGAAATTTTTACTATCTTTGCATAAATAAATTGTACCAACATCAAATAATTCTTTTTCGATATCTATTAAATTAGGAACTGAATCTACTTTGTCACTTTCTTCTCCTGAACTACAAGGTTTAATTACATATTTTGGAATGTAACCATAATTGTGAACTAATTGATTGTAATATAGTAATCCATCTTTTTGACGTAGTTGATGAGAATGATTTTGATGAGGCTGATAATAATCGTGTTTTTGAGTGAAAAAATTACGATAATCGGTTATTTCATTTAATAAAGTTAAATATTTTGATTCTATAATATTTATATATAATTTTACCTTGAATGGATGATAATGTGTTTTGAGTAGTAGACATGTTTTAAATATAATAAAATATTTTATTTCTAATTATTAATATTTTATTATTTATATTTTATTAAAGTAAATTTTTTTTCCAAAAAATTTCTTTTTTTAATTAAATATTTTTAAATAAATATTATTGTTATTTTTATATATGAAATTTTTTATTTGTATTTTTTGAATATTTTCAATAGTAAAAAATTTTTATATCAAAAATTCATATATAAAAATATAAATAAAGTTTATATTTATAAATTAATCATATATTATAAATTTAATTATAAACTATTTCATTTATAATTTTGATTTTTAAATATCAAAAATAGAATTTTAAAAAATATTTATAATAACATTTATAAATTATAAATAAAATTATATTCAAAATTTCTATCATTAAAATCTTACAAGTTAAAATACATTTTCAATTATTTTTTTCATATTATTTAAAATTTCATATCTAATTTATTAAAAAAATATTAATTTTTATAAAAAAATAATAATAATAATTAAAAATAAAACTAATAAATGAATAATAATAATAACAACAATAGTACAATAACCACAAATAATAATAATTCATCTCAATTAAAATCTCCGAAAAAAAAGGAAAATTCTTTAGAAACATTAGAATCATCATTAGAAAAAGAATACAACGATTATTTAGAAAATTTAAAAGAAATTTATCCAGGAAGTAAATTAACAACAGACATTTATTGTAAATTAATTTCTTTAATTCAGCATGAAAATGACTATTTAAAATCTCCTTCAGAACAAAAAGAAAAAATATCCAAAATTTTAAATGATTTTTTTACAGAAAACGACGATATTCCAAAAATAATGCAATTGTATCCGGACATTTTACAATACAATCAAATGAAAGATCTTGAATATCGAAATTCGCCTGAGCAAGTAAAAAACATATTAATTAATTTTTACATAAACAAATATTTTCGATTAAACAACATTAGAGAAAAAATTCTAACGAAATCGAATCAAATTTTAAATTTCAAAGATTTTAATGATAAATTCACTCAAAATAAAGATTATAAATTAAGTAAAATAAACACAGAAATTGATTTGACTTTGAAAAGAATTTTTCGATTAAAAAATGTGGAAGAAAAAAGAAAAAAAGATTATGAATATTATTTAAAACATTTTAAAGTAAAAAGAATTGATAATATTTTTTTAAAAAAAACACAAGAAAATACTTTTTATAATCTTCGAAAAGACGATTTTGAAGTTTATTTTCGAGAAATTTTATACAAAAATAAAGTAAATTTAATAATAAATTCATTTAAATCTTGCATAACATTTGCGCCAATTAGTAAAGGAAATAAAATATGGAAAAATTCAAAATTTTTTCTTAATAATTTTTTCAAAAAAAACTTCGAAAAAAAAATGAAAGACATTAAAAACATTTATAAATCAGAAAAATCACATTGTCCCGCAAATGATATTAAATTATTTAAAGAATATTTTAAATCTAAATATCAATTTTATTACAAAATGAAAAACGAATTCGAAGATGAAAAAACATGCTACAATTTTTCTTATGATATTTATTATCCACCAATGATAATTTCATTAAACAGCGAAATTCGTCCATATTTAAAAGAATTATGTGAATATTTCAACATTAATTTCGATTTATCAATCGACAAAGGAAAAAGTTTCAGCTACAACATAAACGTTTTTTACCCAACTTATTTCGGAATTCAAAGTAAAAATTTCCAATTTAATCCTTACGAACTAACATTTAATGAAATAATTTCCGGCGAAATGACAAACAAAAACAAAGAAATTAACATCGAAGCAAAACCAACAGAAATTCTAAGAAATAAATACAATGTAAAAGATGGTTTTTTAGTCAATGGCGATAATAATAATAATAAATTTCTTAATGAAAATCTCAAACACACATCATTTAAATCACAAGTTTATATAAAAACTTCCTATTGGATAAATTGCATATGCGTTTATCCCGATTTTGATATAAAATATCACCAACAAATAAAGCAATTAAATGACATTGGTTATGTTGATTCTTCTTTTAAATACATTTTAGAAATCATAGAAAAAATCGATTTAAGTACATTAAATCGTTTAATTGATGATTATACGATGAACACCAGCACGAGAATTAGAAACACTATTAAATTAATAAGTTCGAAAAAAGAAGAAAATGAATATTCGCAATTAAGAGATTTAGTCGCTGAAATTATTGAAAATGACGATATTGAAAAAGGTACAAAAAATAAAACCGAAAATTTAAAAAACATTCTCAATCCTCATGATGAATACACAGAAAAAGTTGATAGTGATTTATTAAAATATCTAATGACTTTAAGATTTTTAAAATTACGAGATTATAAATGGTATATTTTAAATCTTTTGAATTATTTTCGATACATTCAAAAACGAATTGTAATAGATAATTACAAAATCGAAAATAAAAACTGGAAAAAATCCGAAGATTTAAAAAATTTAACTGAAACGTTATCAATGACATTACCATACAATTATTTCAAACCGAAAAAATTAATTACTCATCAACCTTTAAGTGAATTTTCTAAAACGAATCCAATCATGCCGAGTTTAGAAAAAATCCTCGAAACGAAAGCAAACGAAGATTCTTATAATAAATTATATTTCGAAGAAATTGATGAAAGTGTTGAATATTTAGATAAACTCATTAGAATTAAAGACAATAAAGGAAATTATATAATTTACGAAGCAACTTTGAGTGATATGAAACAATTAGAAGAAGAATTTTGTAAAATCGCGACGTTTTATATTCAAAAAAAAGAGAAATTAATTGTTGATACTGATAAAGTTCCTAATCCTTTTATTGATAGAACTCAAGTTATTTTAGATTTATTTTTGAATGAATTTGATTTTTTATATGCGAAATTCGAATTCATTTCGGAATTAATGACGATTTATGAAAATACAACTGATATTTTTAAACAAAAATCGCTTATGAAAAATATTACTAATGTTATGGCACAAAGGCCACATTTAGAATTAGATTATCATTATTTTAAAAGTAGCTATGAAATTGAAGTTGAAGTTCTTAGAAAAAAAGCAGCTTTTATGCATATTTTAATTGATTTTCAGAAAAAAATTGAAATGAATGAAAATAGAATTTTGTATGATAGTATTGAAAAATATTATTGGCTTCTGGGCGAAACTGCTTTGGAAATTATTCAACATGTGAGAATTGATAAAAGTGATGTTGAAACGTTGAAACAAATGATGGATGTGAAATTATCGAAGGAAAATAAAGAAAATAATAATGTTTATGAATTTATTGATTTGTTTACGAGATTGAATAAAGAAAAAAGTTTGGAAAATAGTGAAATATTAAAATTCAATGAAAATGAATCCGAATTAAATTTAAACAACGAAAGTAAAATAGAAGAAAAAATCGAAAAAAACTCACAGAAAATTTCTTTATTTATAAAATATTTAAAAAAACTATTCAACATCGCATTAACCGGCGGCGAAGACAATTTTTTAGAAAATCAAACTTCAGAATTAATAAAATCTCAAGATGAAATAATTCAAAATTTAAAAGAATCATTATCAAAAAGCATTTCAGAAAAAGACGAAAACGAAAAGAAAAAAAAACTCCAAAAAGGAAATAATTACAGTTTTTCAATATCAAACGAATCGCTTGATTTATTAAATTATCAAGTTCGATCTTTATTAAACATTCCAAATCCATTTTTGAAAAATTCTTATTTAAATTACATAGAAAAAAACCCGCAAATAATTTCTTCATTAAACAAAGAAATAAATTTCATTCGATTTGAAGAAGGTTTTCCGCACAAATATTTAGAAAATGACGATAGTAAAATAATCGAAATGGAATTTTTTGAAAGTTTAATTGATATTATTGATATTTTTCAATTAATAAAACAAACGAAAAATTTCTTCTTTGAAAAATACATTTTCGAAAATTCAATTGCAAAAAACGGATTAGAAATTTCTTTTTTAGATTATTTAATTGAAGAATGGGAAAATTTTAAAGATTGCATTTCAGGGAAAAAATCAACGAGTGAATTTGATAAATTATATTATTTACAAAATACAATTGTTGATAATTATCATTCGTTGTTTTATTCTATTAAAAATTTAACTGCGATTTTAGGAAACACAATTAATAAAATTCCACCTGAAATTTTAGCTTATTTGCCTAATAATGTAATAGAAAAAAACTTCATAGAAACGATTAAATTTGAAAATGTAACTTCGCCTAAAAATCCAAATGAAATTGAAAATTTATTGTACATCGATTTAGAAAAATCTCTTTTAAAAATCGTCGAAAATGATTTCAAAAACGGATGGTTAGATTTTAAAAATTCATACGATGAATTGAACATTTATTTAAACGCGATGGAAATGGTTCGAATGAAGAAAATAATATTTAATTTAATATTAAAAAACACTTTGTTAAGTATGATTTATGAAAATCAAAAAACAAATTTTTTAAATAAAAACGACGATATTTTAAACATTAAAGAAAATGTTGGAATTTTGCCTTACGAAGATCCAGATAATAATATTAATTATTTAGATAGATTTTATTCAATGAATAAAAAAGAAGAAATTCCTCATTTCAGCATTGAAGAATTTGACCCGAGTTTAACAACATGTGTTTATTTTAAAGATTTAATTTCAGTTCAACAAAATTTATTCGAAAGAGGAATCGATGAATTAAAAACATTTGCGAGTTATGAATACATGAATTTAATTCTTTTATTAACAGCGACGCAATTTAATAATATTTTGTTTTTCGAAAGTGAAAAATACATGGAAGAAATTAAATTATTCAAAGACAAAATTGTATGTAATAATAATTTATTCGATTGGAAAAATATTGTTTATAGTAGAGATATTAATAAAAATGTTCAAGCGATTTTGCATGAAAAAGAAAAAAAAATCAATGAAATTAATTTACGTTTAGCGAAAGATAATTTTTACATAATCGTAGAAAAAAAATTAAAAAATCGTTCAAATACATTAATAAAATACAACACTTTCATTGAAAGTAAAATAAAATTCCTAAAAAAAAGTTCATTAATAAAACACATTTTCGCTCGAACTGAAAGATTATTATTAATAAACGCTTATATTAAAGACATTAGTTTAGAAGTTTATTTAGATTGCATAAAATTACAATCATGTTTATTTTCAGAAAAACTTAGAAAAATTATAAAAACAATTCCAAAAGAATACAACACATTTGATATTAATGATTTTCATTTCATCGAAAATGAAAAAAGATTGTTTGAATCTACAACACCACATAAAAATTTTTGGTATTTCGTTGATAAAGGAAAAATTTTCAATAAATTTTACATTCCATCGAATTTGGAAATTTTAAAATTAAAAAATCAAAATGATGAAGACATTGTTTATCATTACAGTAAATTTAATCCATTTAATTTCAGCGAAGATGTTCTTAATAATAAATATTTCACGCAAATGAAAGATTTGTATTATAATTCACCTGAAATTTGTAATAAAATTGAAGATGGGAGAAATAAATTTTTCATTCAAGCGATGAATTATCAATCAAATGCGTTTTTGTTCTTGAGAATTTGTAATTTTTATTTGAATTTTATCAATTTGAAATTCATTGATGTTTATTTGACTCAAAAACCAATGGAAATTATGAATGTGATTGATTTAGTTGATAAAGGTGATGATTTTTGGGGCGATAAAAAAACGTCCGTTTCGAATTTCGAGGAAAAAAATCGAATTCCTTTGAATATTGTTGAAAAAATCATTGAAAGTCAAAAAAACTATTTGAATTTGAGAATAAATTTCGATCGATTCAAAATTGACATTGAAGAACAAACGAAAATTATTATTAAATATTTAGAAACTCCAAATAAATTATTAAATTACATTGAAAAATTCATGAATTATAAATTATTTCATTGGTATCATATTTTTAATATCGAAAGAGAATTTTGTATTAAAAAAAATGATTTAAATTCATTTGATTTTTTGTCGAAAATCATTAGAGAAAATTTTCTTTTTGGAAAATGTGATTATTTTAAAGACAACAATTGCAAATTCGAAATTCATTTGAATCAAAATGAATTTAATTATGATTATAAAAAAACAACGTTTTTAAATCACATGAATTTTTCTTTAGAAAATGTGATTTTTTTAGAAAAATTCAAACAAATGCATTATTATGATTTCACATATAAAAATTTGCCTTTAATTCAAGGAAATTTTTTAACTTTCAATGAAAATATTAAATATTATTTTCCTTTTATTTTCGATAATAAAATCGCTGAAATTCGTAATTTAAATTTCAAAATAAATTCAATGACAAAAAATTATTTAATTTACATTGAAAAATCTTCTTTGAATTCTGATTATATTTTATTAGACGAAGAAAAAATCAAATTTCTATTAAATTACATAAAATTAACAGAATTTAAAAACAAATTTTTAATTCTAATCGAAGGCGATTTTTTACCAAACAAATCAAAAGAATTTTTACGTTTAGAATCAATCGTAAAAAGAGATTTTAATAGCATCAATTGCGATTTAATAGAAAATTTAAACATCAGCGATTCAAATTTAGAAATTCAACAGAAAAAAAAAGAAGAAATAGAAGAAAATATTAATGTTTTTGATAATCAACGTGAAAATGATTTAAAAATGAAAAATTCAATCATAATCGAACAATTTCTCAATCAAACAAATTCATTATTCAATTCATTTCAAAACGAAGTTCGTTTCATTTTATTAAACAAATCATTAAATTTCCTAGAAAAACAAAACAACGCTTATAAAGAATTAATCACCGGAAGTCGAAATGATTTAGACATAATAAAATTTCGTAACAAATTTTCAAGTAATTTTTTAAAAGAATTAGACATTGTTCAAATAAATAATATTAATAAAAAATTCCCTTTTTTCGAAAACTTCATCAACAAAATCAAAAACATTTCACTCGAAGTTGAAACACATTCTGATAGTAACGCATTATTAATAAGCAGAAACGAATATGAAAACGCAGTAAAAAATTTAATGCATGATTTTATTGCATTTGATAGTAATTCAATGCGATCGATGCAATTTTCAAATTCAAGCGAAAAATTCGGATATTATTTTTCAATAAAAAAACTCGAAATTTGGCTCACAGCTTATAAAAACAAACTAATTCAATTCGACAATGATTTAGAAAAAATCAGCAATGCAAAAATCGCAATAACAAACAACACTTTAGTTTATGAAATGGATAATTTATATCGTCAATTAAAAGTTCTAAAAGACAATATTAAAATAATGGAAATTTACATTCGAGATTATTTCGAAGATAAATTCAATGGTTTAATTTTATCTTTCAAAACCGAATTGAGCCAAATCGAAAGTAAATTTCAAGAATTTCGTAACGATTTAGTTGTAAAAACAAACATTTCAATCACCGAAGAATACAACAAATGTATTCAAAAATTAAAAGATAAATCTATTTTTATTACGAACACTGTTAATAAAATTTCCGATGTTGATACAACACAAGAAAAAGAATTTTTTGACACATTTTTTCGTGGTTTAAATATGAATACGAATTATCATAAAGAATTAAATAATGAAAGAAATATTATTAAAAATTTACAAGATGACATTATGAAATTACATGGTTATTATCGAATGAAATTGCATACGCAAAAAGTCGAATTTGAAAACGAATTAGATTCTCTTAGAAAAAATTTAAGTAATAATAAAGATCTTTGGGATAAATTAGCAATTGCAGAGCGAAACGAAGCTATTTTAAAAGAAGAACTTGCGAAAACACAAAAAAGTTTGGCAGCAGCAGAAGAATTTATAAAACGATTGAGAATTCAAATTAGAAATTCTCATGATAAAAATGTTATGTTAGAAAAAAAATTATCTGAATCTTCTGTTAAAGAAACTATCAATCAAGGTGGAAAAGGAACGAATTTAAAAGCGATGGAATTGTATTCTGATATTAGACAAAATTATGTTTATAATATGAAAAATAATGTTAATATTATTACTGCTTTGGATAATATTAAAACGAAATACGCGGATGATGATGATATTAAAACGATTTTGAATAATTTTGAAATGTTACATAAAAAATACAGCGAAGAAGTTGATAATAAAAGAAATTTTGTTACTACTTTGAGTCATATTAAAGAAGATGTTGAAAGAATGCAAATGTTGCATAATAAAAAAATTGAAGAATTCGGAAGGGAAAATTCAATGTTGAAAGAAGAAAATACGAATTTGAAAATTGAAATTGAAAAAATGAAAATTAAAAATGGTAGTCAATTAGCGACGAGTAGAAAATTAAATAAAAGTATTAATATTGATTTGAGTAAATTAAATAGCTCACAAAAAGATAAAACTATTAATAATAATACGTCGAATGTTAGTAAAAAAAGCGAAAAATTCCAGATTATTAGTCAAAATAAAAAAAATGGTGAAGAAAAAAAAATTAATAATAATAATAAAGAAAATAAATAAATTTATATTTTATTTTTTAATAATTAAATTAATTTTTTTTTATTTTATTTTTTTAATTGGATTTTATTAATTTTTTATAAAAAAATGAATCTTAAGAATTCAAATTGGGGATTGGGGATTGGGGATTGGGGATTGGGGATTGGGGATTGGG
>JAEEGK010029346.1_pt1 | contig 10973 bp, 3 predicted proteins | sample 8958771 | NCBI WGS metagenome assembly JAEEGK01 (sample SAMN16246547, study PRJNA631951) | gut metagenome | biome: gut microbiome; feature: rumen; material: SC-attached | host: Bos | place: Iran: Karaj | collected 2018-10 | reverse complement strand
CGTAGGCAGAGGGAGAGCCAGATGTGGGACCCCAAGCCTCGTTGGCAGCCTCGGCGTATGCGAGGTAAATCTCCAAAGAACGAATACGTGTCTGGATGTGGTACTCCTTCTTCTCAGCCGTAGAAGATGCGTTAACAGTGGGAACCAGGAACTTCTTCATATAGTAGCCGGTACGTGTAGATTTCTGCGACTCCTTGTCGATACCGTCATTGTTGGTGGCGTACTCAGCAGTGGTAATGGGTGCCCTGTTGCCAAACTGTCCACCATTGCGGAGGATGTAGAGGTCGAGGCGCGGGTCACGATTCTTGTAAGGATCTTTGGGATTGTAGCCCGACTTGCTGTCGGTGATAGGATAGCCGTTGGCCATCGGGAATGCGTCCACAAGGTTCTGGGAAGGATTTGTACGACCCTTTCCGTCATCCATAGACGGCGGGAAGTTGTCTGCCTCCCAATCCTTGGTCTCGGTCTTGCCCACCCACCAAATGGTGAAATCAGGCACTGTGTTGTTGGCCAAATTGGTGACGTAGGTATTGTCGGTGAACCAATCGATGCTGTGCTTATTGATACCGCTTACACCGCCCATCTGATTTACAACATCGAGGGCGTAGTTGGCAGCATTCTCCCAAGATTCCGACTGGAAAGCATCGCTGGCGGCAGTAAGAGCAGCGAGAGCCCTGAAAGCCTTGGTGATACGTCCATCAAGCTTGCCGGTGCAGTACTGTGCGCCGTTGATACGAGCCATCGAACCGCCATTGGCGCCCATCTCCTTGAGACGCTGGGGGATGTTGGCATCTGTCCAATCGTCCAAGTACTGGTCGGGAAGACGGAGGAGAGCCTCGTCGAAGTCGGCGAGCATAGCCTCATAACATTCCTTGTAGGAAGCACGCGACTGATTGAAGTCGCTGGAGCCACTCTCAGACTCGGTATGGATAAGCACACCAGAGAGGTTGCCGCCTACATAGCCAGCATGAGCCTGCAGCAGGTAGTACATGAAAATACCCCTGAGTGCGTATGCCTCGCCCTGGAAGTGGTCGATCTGAAGAGCCTGCTTTACAGGATCCTCGTACCACTTGAAATTGCCAACATTCTCAAGGAAGAGGTTGAGGTTCTGGATTGCGTAGTAGTAATCGGACCAACGGGAGGTCGGGTTGTTGTCCGCCGACCAAGCACCAGTGGCAATCTTGCTCCAATTGCTCGTAAGGTCGTTGGTAACACAGTCGTCTGTGGCATAATCTGACTCTGGCAGATTAGGGAATCCCAGCTTGGCGTATGACGTAAGAAGAATGCCATGGGCAGAAAGAGGAGCACCCTCAAACTGCTCGATAGACTGGGTATTCTCCAATGCAGGCTCAAACAAGTCGTCACAAGAGTTGAGAGAAACCCCAAGAGCCAGAAGTGAAGCAATATAAATATGTTTCTTCATTTTATTTCAGTCAAAAAAATTGTTGTTAGAAAGTAAGCTTAACACCTAAGTTGTAGAAACGAGTCTGAGGTGCGCTGCCAATGCTGAGCTCGTAGTGCTCACGTTCCTTACCAAATGTAAAGAGGTTTGAACCCGACACATATACCTGGCATCCGTGGAGGATGCGGTTGTTCTCAAACATGGAAGCGGGGAAGTTGTATGTGAGCTGAACCTTGGCGATGTCGAACCTGTTGGCCTTGAATGTCCAGAAATCAGAAGTCTGGAAGTTGTTTTGACCATTGCCGGTAGTAAGACGCGGGTACTTGGCTTTGGGATTGTCCTCCGTCCAAGTGTCGCGAACAGCGGCGGTGTACTTTTCTTCGCCGTTCACCCAGTAATAATCGCTACTCTTAACACCAGTAGCTCCGAAACCACCTGTTGCGAGAACGAAGAGGGTGAAGTCCTTGTAAGCAGCGGTGAAGTTGACGCCAAGAGTGAAGGGTGCGCCATACCAGCCGCCACGTCCAAGCTGCTTCTGGTCGTGCACATCGATCTTGCCGTCGTCATTGAGGTCGGCATACTTGAGGTCGCCTGCCTGAGGAGTACCACCACCAAGGGAAGTCTGGTCGGGAGAATTCTTGACATCGTCGTCGCTTGTGAAGTAGCCGAGGCAATGATAACCCCATACTCCGTCGAGGTAAGAACCAGTGGATTTCCTCCACGGCTCGTTTTCGTCCACGGAAGAGTCGTCACGCTTGAGAGCTTCTGTCTCGTAGTATGTGCCATTGACACCGAGCTGCATATTCACCTCGCCAAACGACTTGCGATAGTTGACAGAGAAGTCGTAACCTTTGTATCCGTTGTCGTTGTAATTGACGTAAGAAACAAAAGTGGAGTTGGGATAGTACGTGGACATATAAGAAGGATAGAATTCAGACGGCTTGTCTACCAAGCCTTCCTTCTTGGACTTCCAGATAGAAGCTTCTACCGCGAGGCTATTGTCGAGCATGACAGCTTTCACTGTAGCCGACATCTCCTTCCTGTGAACGAAGTCGAGGTCGGGATTTGCACCCTGGGAAGCGTAGGTAAACTTGGCGGCGTCGCCACCCCAGCCGTAGCCGTAGTTGGTATTTACCCAAACACCCTGGTAGAGGTAGTAGCCGTTGTAAGAGCCCTGGGTGATGTCGATGTCCTCATTGATGTCCGATACAGACGCACTGATAGTGAGTGCGTTGAAGAAGTCGCAATTGAAGAAGTCCTCATTCTTGATATTCCAACCAGCAGACACAGACTTTGTAAGGTGCGCCCTGTTGCCTTCTGCAAGCTTAGCAGAGTAAGCAATGCTGCCGACAGCATCCAAGTAGTAACGCTGAGCATAGTTGTAAGATGCGCTGAAACCAGCATTGGTGTTGGAATACCTGTGGTAAGTACCCGCCGTTACAATCTGAAAACCATTGACGGATGCAATAGCAGACACATTGTGCTGACCGAAGCTGCGCTTGTAGTCGAAGTATGTGCTTGCTGCGAATGTCCTCGTATTGGACGAACCGTCGGCGATAGACTGCTTGCCCGTCACCTTGTCCTGGGTATCCGACTGCTTGAGATTGGTAATCACCATGCCGTTGCCGAGGTCTTCCCATGTCGGGATGAAGGTAGCGTAGCTGTTGGTGAAGTAGGTACTATAGTAAGTCTCAAACTGCATACCGAACTGCGTGTGGAATGCGAGACCCTGGAGCATGTTGCCGAGGTCGAAGTTGATCTTGGTATTGAACTGGAAGTCACGGTTGGTGCTTCTTGTAGTACCAGCGGCGTAAGCATTTGCAAAGACGTTGGTCTGTTCCGCCTTGATATTGGTAGCGTTGAGGAAGTACTTGCCATCGATGATGTTGTTCGACTTCTTGACGAGTTCGAGAGCCTCGGTGGCAGAGGGATCAATCATGTCGATAGGAACGAGGGGATTGATTCTGTTGGGACGCAATGAAGCTGCAGAGCCCCAGTAGTTGAAGTCGCGCACACCATCCACATTGTACATGTTGGTGTATGTATCCACCTGTGCAGTGATACGGTCGTTGAACTTCATATCTACATTGCCACGGATGGCGAGAGTGCTGTTGCCATTATCAGCCGCATCTCCAATCTTGAAGTAATCGGTATTGTGATTGAAGAAGATGTTGGTGTAGAAAGTGGCGAAATCGTTGCCACCCTCAATCTCGGCATCGATGTTGGAAGTATTTTTCCATTTGCGGATATACTTGCTGTCGTAGAAATCTACATCGGGGTAGAGGTACGGATTCTCGCCGGATGCAGCGGCGGCAATCTCTTCGTCTTTGTACTTCTTATCCTTGCCGTCGTTCACGAGTGCCTGGTTGTACCAGGTCATGTAATCAGCCGAATTGAGGTAGTCTGTGTACGACTTGGCTACATCAAAACCAGAATTGGCACGGACAGACACCTTGATAGGATGATTCTGACCACGCTTGGTGGTGATGAGGATTACGCCGTTGGCACCACGGCTACCATAGATTGCCACAGCCTGTGCGCCCTTGAGAACGGTGATCTGCTCAATCTCCTCTGGGCGGAGGTTGTAGTACGAACGGGGATAGCCGTCAACGATACAGAGAGCGCCGTCGATGCCCCAGAGAGAACTGCCATTGAAACCTCCTACATACGCCTGAAGATTGTCGACGGCGGATGTGGTGTAGTTCTTTTCGGCAATCTCCTGCATATCTATTACTGATGCTCCGCCAAGAATCTCATAGTAATTCTTGTCCTGGAAAAACAAGTGAACGTTCTTGTCCCAGGGATTGGAAGTCGTCGAATCAGCAACATCCTGCGCATTTGCGCCAGAAGCAACGCAAAGGGCAGCTATTAGTGATAATAATTTATTGCTTTTCATGTTTATGTTCAATATTGAAAAATAGTAAATGTTGGACTACCATCCTGGATTCTGAGCGAAGTCGGCGTAGATATATACGTCTTTGTCCATCCATGGCCAGAAGTAGTGCTTAGTGGTGTAGGCGCGCTCAAGTATCGGCTCCTCGTGGAAATTGGTGACCTCTGCATCATACGGGCTGTTCTCCTTGTACCATTCGAGGTCATTCACGCGGGAGAACTCGACGGAAGTCTTGGAAGTGTAAGGCTTCTCGGTAAGGAGCAGCCAGCGCATAAGGTCGGGCATACGCCTCATCTCGAAAGCGAGCTCGCAGGCACGCTCACGTCTAACCTCTTCCATGAACGTATTGTTGTCGGTCATATATCTTGCAAGCACGTGGGCAGTACCTACACGGTCGCGGAGTACGTTGATGGCGTCCACAGCGGAAAGGCTGGTGGCACCGGCAGTGGCGTTGGGGCCGTCGGTGGCGGCAAGAGCCTCTGCATACATCAGGTAAACCTCAGCCATACGCATCCACGGCAAATAGCTCTGTCCTGCTACACCATAGCCGTATGCCTCGTCGAGGTGGTTGCAGGTGTGGGGGAAGAACTTCTGGCAGAGATAGCCAGAGCGGCTGCCCTGAGCCTTGTCTCTCATAATGCCGCCAGTGTAGAGCGAGCAGTATACGAGGTCTTTGTATACAGTATCGGAGCTCGTCATATCGAGATCCCTCTTGATGTACTTGCAACCGTCGATGACGATGTCGTGGTAGAAACGCTTGTCACGATTCTTGAAGGGGAACTTCTTGACATCAGGATTCTCCTTGAGGGCATCCTCGAAGTGGGTGCCGTCCGCCATGCCGTAAGCGTAGTGTACATAGTTGGCTGTAGGAGCGATGCAGAAACCGCCGTCGCAAAGCGAGCTTACGTTGGGACCCCAGTTGGTGGCCTCGCCCCAGCGAGCGCCATTGATGCCGCCACGGATGCCGCGCATCATAGCTTCCTTGCCACCCGGGTGGAGCCAGCTCTTGTTCTGCGTCCAGAAAATCTCGTAGAAGATATTCGTAGCCGACGCGCTCGGAGTGTGCTCGTAGAGATCGTCGTAGTCATACGAAGCAAGTTCGTATGGAGTAGCGCCAGATTCGAGCAGCTCAATACAATTGCCAAGCACCTCGGCAGACTTCTTGGCGTACTCAGTGTTGTACTTGTAGGTAAGACCATTGGCGGCAGCGCCAGTCTGTGCACCGTGCTCGGCAAGAGGAGAAGCAGCCCAGAGGAGCAGCTTGCCCTGATAAGCCATAGCAGTAGCCCTGGTAACACGCAACTCATTGTTGGTGGCGCCAAGTTCGGTATTGTCCCAGTTGTCAGGAAGGAGCTCGGCAGCCTTGCCGAAGTCCTCGGCGCACTTCAATGCGGTCTCCTGAACAGAGAGGCGCGGGAAGTTCATAGTCTCGGATGTACCAATCAGGTGGTCAATGTAGGGAAGACCGCCCATGTAGTACAACATCTCGGCATGCCACCATGCACGGAAGAAGTAGAGCTGTCCGGCGATGGCGTTCTTCTCTTCATCGGTAGCATTGGCAAGGAATTCCAAGTTAGCAAGGCCGGTATTGCACTCGCGGATGCAGTACCACGCATCGTTGAGTATGTGGTGAGCGAAACGGTCGTTGGAGCTATGGTTGGTACTAGAACCATACATGTGGGTGAAACCGCCGCCCCAGTTGTTGAAGTATGCACGGAAGTCACCAAGGTCGAAGTTGTAGGTAACGTATGGAGAATTACCATTGGTAGAGAGAATCTCGTCCTCGCCATAGTTCCATGAAATATTCCAGTTGCTTGTAGTGACCTGGGGAATATTCCTGTAGTTGTCCTCCACATAGCCCTGGAAGTTGCCGAAAGAAGCGAAGGCTTCCTCCGGGTCAACGTCAGAGTCGGGAGCCTTGTCAAGGTAACTTGTGCACGAGCCAAGACCCAACGTCATAAGGGCGGGCAAGGCAAATGCAAATTTCTTGTTTATATTCATTTTAGATTACTTTACAATGTGAATGTTATTAGAGGCTGAATTTCAGACCGAATGTGAAACGCTTAACCGCAGGATAAGCACCACCACCAGCAGACCATGAACCATCAACAGTCTCACGGTCGTCAGGAAGGCGCGACCACATCCAGAGGTTGTTGCCGTTGAAGTAAATCTTTACATTGTTGAATGTAAACTTACCAACGTTGAGTTTGTGGAAGGTGTAAGAAATTTCAGCCGTCCTCAGACGTACGTATGAAGCGTCGCTCCAGAACTGTGTGCCAGTAGAGAACATCTGGGTATCATAACGAGGAGTAGCGATGTCTGCGCTTGAAGGATCCTCTGAATACCATGTGCCCTGGTCGAATACGGTAAGGAACTTGCCGCCAAATGAGTTCATGCCGATGTCGCGCATTACGTTGTTGACACCGTAGAACTGCACGAAGAAGCTCCAGCCCTTGTAATCGGCGCCGATAGTAGCGTTGTAAGTATTAGCGGGCCTATTGGCAGCATAGCCGTAAGGAATCTGGTCGTCCTGGGTGATAGCACCGTCGCCATTGAAGTCGATGAATGTATAATCGCCCATGAGACGCTGATCCTGATACTGATAAGTAGGAGTAGCAGCAATAAGCTCATCATAATTGGTGATGCGACCGTTGTCGACGAATGTACGAAGCTGTCCTACCTGGTAGCCAGCCTCCCTACGGTATGCAGGAAGCAATTCGGCGTCATCACGAACGATGATTTTGTTCTCAGAGTGAGAGAGGTTGAAGTTGCCCCAAGTGTGGATCTTGCCGAAGTCTTTCCTGATACGCATATCCACCTCGAAACCTTTGCTCTCCACCTTACCCTTATTGATGGGAGCAGTGCTTGTACCAAAGTATGAGGGAGTGGTAGTAGAAGACATTACTACGCAGTCGTCGCGCTTGTCCTTGAAGAACTCTACAGAACCTGCAATGAGATTATTGAAGAAGCCGTAGTCGATACCGAAGTTCATCTTTGTAACGGTCTCCCAGTGAATGTCGGGGTTGCCTAACTTCTTCTCCTTGTATCGGATGTAGTTGGAGTTGTTGCCGTTGTTGGCCATAGGAACATTGCCGTCGGCTTCCCATTCGGTAACATAGAGCCAACGCTGATTGGTGAAGCCATCGTCACCAATCTGGCCGTAAGAGAACCTAACCTTCAACTGATCGACGATTTTCTTCTCCTTGAGGAACTCCATGAAAGGCTCGTTGTGAATGTTCCAACCGATAGCACCAGAATTGAAGAATGCGAAACGGTACTCAGGAGCAAATTTCTCAGATCCGTTGTATGCGCCGTTGTATTCGCAGAAGTACTTGTCGTTCCAGTTGTAAGTAAGACGGAACACCCAGTCCTCACGATAGTTGGTGTAGTCTTCACCATACGTGCCTTCATTACGCTGGAAGAGGCCCATCGCCGTGATGAAGTGCTTGTCGAAGTTACGATTCCAATTGAGCTGCAATTGGTAGTTGAGAGAGCGGTTGAGTGCCCATTTGTCTTGTCCGCCGGAAAGAGTAGTCCAGGTGACGGCGTTGGCCTCAGGCTCAAGACCGGAGGTCCTGTCGGATGTCTGGTCAGACTTAACAACACCAGTCAAAGGATCGATCCACTTGTGGGCGGTACCACCATAGTTTTCGGTAATACCACGGTTGCTCTCCTGGAAATTGTTGTCCCAAGAAACAGAACCCCTGAAAGAAAGTCCCTTAGTAACGAAATCAAGATTCTGCTCGAGGATGAAGTCGGTGGTAATCTTAGAAGTAGTGGTGCTGGTGATACCGGCGATAGCCACCTGCTCTGCAGAGTTGGTGGAGTTGGCATACATACCAGAGCCATCATAGCCCCAAGCACCATCATCGTACTTAGGCAGGTAAATATCGGGAGCCATGTTGTATGCGCCCGACCACTTCTGCTGCTGCTGCCATGTGCCACCGTCGCCACCGGCACGTGGAGAGTGCCTACAAGCAATAGAACCTGCAAGGTTTACCTTGAACACCGTAGTCTTGGTAAGAGAGAAGTCGAGGTTGGAGCGGACGTTGAAACGGTTGTAGTCGTAGCCAGACTGATAGCCGCGGCCAGAAGGCCAAACGTCAAACATGTCACCCTCGTTTGCCCAGTCGGCAGCCGTAAAGTAACGTACAAACTTGTTACCACCGGAGATGTTCATATTGGCATTGTGCGAGAGAGCCACATTCTTGAAGAGGACATCCTGCCAATCGACATTCGGGAAACGCTCGGAGAGCTTGTTGCCATATTCGTCGGTAGCATCGGGATCGCTTGGACGATAGCCATTAATGTATTCCTGTGTGCGGATGTAAGAGAATGTGGTAGGAGCAATATTAAGCTGGTGCTCAACAGCCATATTACGATAACGGTAAGCATCGTAAGAATCATACTTGCCCGGGAGCTTGGACACTGTCTTGAGAGAAGTGCTGTAAGCCACATTGATCTGAGCCTTGCCCTCGTTACCACGCTTGGTCTCGATAAGGATGACGCCATTGGCACCCTTGACACCGAACACCGCAGTAGCGGAAGCGTCCTTAAGAACGGATACGTTCTTTACAGAAGAAGGGTCAACAGACGACATCGGACGCTCAATACCATCCACAAGCACCAAGACGTTGTTGCTGTTGAATGAATTGGCACCACGGATAGTGATGTCGGTGGCCTCCATACCCGGCTGTCCGCCGTTTGCGCTCGCCACGGTAACAACGCCGGGGAGGTTGCCCGTGAGGGCGGTACTGAGGTCGGAAATACCGGCAGCACGCTCGATAGTCTTGCCGTCGGTCTGCGTGATAGCACCTACGACAGATGCCTTACGCTGCTGACCATAGCCCACAACTACGACCTCCTCGATTTCCTTGGAGTTTTCCTTGAGGACTACGTTGATTGCCTTTGTGCCTGACACGGTGAACTCCTGATTGTCGAAGCCCACGAAGCTGAATACAAGCGTAGAGCCGTTGGCAACGCTCAGCCTGTACTTGCCATCGAGATCCGTGATAGTACCGTTGGTAGTACCTTTTTCAAACACATTTACGCCAGGAAGCGTATTGCCAGCCTCATCCGTTACGACGCCCGACGCAACAACCTGCGCAAGCAGGTCGAGCGAAAACATCGTCAGGAATAGGAGCAACACAAACCTCCTTAAATTGATTGAATGTTTCATTTAATAATTATTAGTTTGAGGAAAAATTAAAAACTATGATTGTTCTTAGAACATGTAATGCTTGTTTGCCGCATGCCCTGGTCATTGCCTCAGGCTTAGAGCGCAGGCGGTTTGCGCTTTTTGAAAGATTTTGCCATGGTTCACTAAATTTTGGTTTGAGTTTTTGTTGTCATTTTCACCCTGAAAATGATGTTGCAAATTTAACAGAGAGAACCTTTTTTTACCAAATATTAACGTTACATGATGTTAGTCTAATGTTACAGAATTGGCTTTTGGGCACGGATGGGCATTACAAAAAACACATACAAATGTTACAAAAAAAATGTCATTGTGTTGATAATCAACACAATCGACATTTTTAGAAAAAAATTGAAAAAGTCGCGAAAAAACAAAAATTCTCGTTAAAAATAAATTAACATTAACTTTAAATTTATGAGATGAGTTCGTCGTCGTCGAGAGGCATCTGCTCGATGGTGGCATTGTCAGACATATAGGCGGACGGGGTGCAGCCAAACCTGTCTTTGAACACCGTGGAGAAGTACGCCGTGGACACAAAACCCACCTGCTGCGCCACTTCAAAGATGCTGTTGTGCTTGATACGGAGGAGTTTGAGAGCACGGTTGAGCCTAACGTTGCGCAGGAAGTCTATCGTGGATTGATTGGTGAGTTCCTTGAGCTTGCGATGCAGGTGCACACGGCTGATGCCCACCGCCTTGGCTATCATATCGACAGTAAGGCTGGGATTCGACATATTTTCATTAATTACCTTCAATACGCGCATCAATAGCTTCTTGTCGGGCGAATCCACAGCTCTGCCGCTGTCCTCGTCCATATCCGCGCCATTGATGGTATCCTGACGCCCAAGGAAACTATTGCGGAGGGTGTTTTGGCGTTTGAGAAGGTTGGTGACGGTGTGCGAAAGCACCGAAATATTGAACGGCTTCGGGATGAAGGCATCTGCGCCGATGTCGAGTGCGCGGATGCGGGCATTCTCCTGCGATGCGGCGGTGAGCAGTATTACAGGGATTGTGTTGGTATCAACATTGCGCTTGAGCTTGATGCACAGCGACATACCGTCCATTCCGCTCATCATCACGTCAGAAATTACGAGGTCGGGCTTATTCTTGATGATGTATGTGGAAGCCTCGTCACAACTTGCAAAGTCCTTGATATGGAAATAATTGCCGAGTTCGTCGACGATGTATTTGCGGAGCTGTTCGTCGTCGTCCACCACGACAATGCGGGTGCTCGTCTTGGCGTAACGCTTGAGTTCCTCGTCGTCTGGCTCAGGCACGGCGGCGGCAATATCCATCTGCGTGTATGTGGGGCTTTGGGCATCGTCGCGCACAAAAATTTCACGGTCTTTCAAGTGAGAGCGTCCGGCGGGGATGTGTATCATAAATGTGCAACCCGGTTCGCCGCCAGTATTATTGACAGCCTTCACATCGCCATGATGCAACGTCACGAGCTGACGCACGAGATACATGCCAACGCCAGTG
>JAEEGK010029344.1_pt1 | contig 10974 bp, 9 predicted proteins | sample 8958771 | NCBI WGS metagenome assembly JAEEGK01 (sample SAMN16246547, study PRJNA631951) | gut metagenome | biome: gut microbiome; feature: rumen; material: SC-attached | host: Bos | place: Iran: Karaj | collected 2018-10 | reverse complement strand
CTACAAGATAGTGGGTGTGATAACCCATACCAACGAGAACATCTCGGTGGGATTCTTCTCGCAGGACTGCGTGCTGTTGCCGTTCACCACAGAGCAGGATGCTTTCGACCATAAGGATCACATCGGCATGATTTCGGTAGGTCTCTACGACAAGTATGATTCAAGGACGGCAAATGCCGAGATATCTTCGATCCTTAAAAGAAACCACAACATCCATCCCGATGATGACGCCTCGATGGAGATCATTTCGATGGTGGATGCTGTGTCCGTCTATGAAAGTACGATGAAAGGAGTTGAATTATTGATTCTGATTGTCGGTTTGGGCACTCTGCTTGCAGGACTGATCGGCATCTCAAACATAATGCTTGTCACCATCAAGGAAAGGACCAAGGAAATAGGAATCCGCAGGGCTCTAGGAGCAAGGCCCCGCGTAATTATTTTGCAGATTATGCTGGAAGCGCTTACTTTGACGGTCGTAGCGGGAATAGCTGGAATTATTCTCGGGACCTGGGTTCTGCTGTTGCTGAACAATGTTCTCGGCGGCGGCACCGATGCGCTGATATCCAGACCTATGATACCGCCCGCATATGCTTTCGGATCGTTGTTTATCCTGGTGTGCGGTGGATTGGCCTCGGGCTATGTGCCTGCCCGCAGGGCTTTAAAAATCAAAGCTATTGAGGCACTTAGAGACGATAAATGAGTATGAAAAAAACATTGAAAGCTGTTTTGTGGGCCCTGGTTGCCGCTTTTGTCATTCTGACATTCTTCTTTCTGTGGCGTCAGTCACGGCCCGCGCCCGAAATATATGAACTGCTGAACCCGCAGGAGCGTACGATATATCAGAGTTCCATTGCTACGGGGCAGATACAGCCCCGCCGCGAGGTCTATGTCAAACCCCGCATCACCGGCATCCTCACTCAGATCAATGTGAAGATAGGGCAGGAGGTGAAAACGGGTGACGTCATAGCGCGCGTCAGCGTCATTCCTGATATGAGTTCCTACAACGAAGCCCAGAGTGCAGTGGAGGCTTCAAACCTGCAGCTTCAGGAGGCCCAGAGGGAGTACGACCGCAACGAAGCTCTGTATAACGGCAATGTTATATCGCGTGAAGAATTCGAGAAATCGGCTCATAATCTGTCACTTGCGAAGGAAAGTGCTGCAAAGGCCAAGTCATCTCTCGACATTATCCTCTATGGCAGTTCTTCCCGCAGCGGGGCTGTCAACACCACAATAGTCAAAGCAACGATGAGTGGAAAAGTCATTGACATTCCCTTGAAACAGGGTGCCTCCGTAGTGAGCACGAGCCCTTACAGCGAGGGAACGACCATAGCGACTATAGCAGATGTTTCCGATATGATTTTCGACGGTAAGATCGATGAGACTGAAGTTGACCGTCTGTCAGTCGGAATCCCTGCAAGGATCACCGTGGGTTCAAGTCTGGACCGCCACATCACCGGCACTCTCGAAGAGATATCTTCTATGGGTGTAAAAGAGAACGGTACGGTGATGTTCAGCCTGAAGGCATCTGTCGACAGCGATGACGGAACCACCGAACTGAGGGCCGGATACAGCGCCAACGCTGAATTCATCACCGCCCAGGCTGACAATGTGATCTCAATTGAAGAAACTGCCGTGGCGTTTGAAGACGGCGGCACATATGTATACAAACTTGTCTCTTCTGACAGGAAGAATCAGAAATTTGAAAGGATACCAGTGACTACCGGACTCAGCGACGGCATCTACATCGAAATCAAGGATGGCGTCACGAAAGATATGGTATTGAGGGGAAATAAACTGAATTAACGCTATGAAAAAGCAAGTTTTGCTGTCATTGATTATTCTGGCCTTACCGTTGTTTTCCTTCGGGCAGGCCTGGACTATCGATGACTGTGTGGAATATGCCATCGTACATAACCCGGAGATCCTGCACCGCCAGATACAGTACAACAGCCAGAGAGAGGTGCTCAGCGAGACTGCGGTCAGCCGCGTTCCGGTAGTCAGCATAGGAGTGCAGGAAACCTTGCACGCCGGTAACACGCTGATTATGTACAGTGTGGATGAGAACCTGACGATGTCGCTCACTCAGGTGGCCGCTCAGCTGGAGATGCCCCTGGTTTCAGGAGGGGCCATCCCCAATGCAAGGGCTGCCGAGCAGTATACTCTCAAGGCTGCTGCCGAAAACATAACGGTTTCCAAGATCAACATCCGGATCAGGGTTGCAGCCGCATATCTGCAGCTTCTCAACAATATGAGTCAGGAACAGATCGCGGAAGAGCAGGTGATCCTGTGTCAGGAACAGCTGCAGAATGTTTCCAGGCTGGTAGATGAAGGCAAACGTACGAGCGCCGATCTGGCAGAGGCCCGCTCCGCCCTCAGTTCTGCCGAGCATCTTCTCACTGCAGCAAGAGGCAATACCATCATTGCAAGGGTGGACCTTGTGAATCTGATAGGACTTGATGACGAGACCGGCTTCGAGATTGTAGAATTGAACGACAAGGTAGAAGATACTGAAACAGTTCCTCTTCTTCCTTTGCTGAACAACATTGAGAACCATCCTTCCGTTATGTCAGCCAAGTATAATATGACCAGCGCCGAGTATCGAGCCAAGGCGGCCAAGGGTGCGCTCTATCCCCAGTTGTCGCTTTTCGCTAACTATAACAACTATTTCTACCTGCCGATAGGCATAAAGGATTTCCATATCGGCTCCCAGCTTGGCACCAACGGATGGGGCGCTCTTGGACTCAAGCTTGCCATCCCGATTCTGAACCTGAGCAACAACAGGAAGGTCTCCCGGGCCTGGCTTGCATTGGATGACGCGCAGGTGACTCTGGACCAGTCGCGCAAGGAAATATCAAAGCAGTTCCGTGAGGCATATTACCAGACACTTACTGCACGGGACCGCTATACTTCTGCTACAAAGGCGGAATCTGCGGCCCTCGAAGCGTATGAATATCAGAAGAAACTCTATGACGTAGGCCGTTCTACTACATACGACCTCGACCAGAGCCGTCTGAAATGGTTTGCAGCAAGCGAAGAGGTTGTACGTTCGAAATATGAATATCTTCTGCGAAACAGGATACTTGACTACTATACTAATTATTCTCACGATTAGCCTATGCACGTCGGTCTTTTCATTGATGGTTATTATCCGATCATAGACGGAGTTATCAAGGTTGTTGATGCCTATGCCTCAAGGCTTGTCAAGAAGTGTGACGTGACGGTATTCACTCCGTATACCCGAAATCAGGCTGCAGGCTATGACGACAGTTTCCCTTATGAAGTCGTGCGTTGCTGGTCGATAATGCGCAAGAAAGACGACTATCCCCAGGGATACCCTATAGTCGACCCCAAGTTCAGGAACGCAATCAAGAATGCAGGCCTTGACATCATCCACGTGCACAGCGCTTTTCCGATAGGATTGTGTGCCAAGGCCTCTGCCAGGAGACTGGGTATTCCGCTGGTCGGTACGATCCATTCTGATTTCAGGCCCGATGTGGTCCATTATCTCGGAAAGATAATAGGCGAGCCTGTCATCAAGCTGATGATGAGCGTATACAATTCCTGTGACGAATGCTGGACCGTGAGCGATGCCGTTGGCCAGATGTTCATAAAAGATTACGGGCTCAAGCGCCCTTACCGCATAATGCCGTATTCTACCGACCACTATCCTGTAAGTGACGAAACCGCTGCAAGGGAGGAGGTCAATGCCGCGTACGGTCTGGAAGACGATGATTTCGTGCTGACTCATGTCGGCAGGCTGGACCTTCAGAAAAGGGAGGATTTCATAGTTAGGTCTCTTGCCGTCCTTAAGCAGCAACTGCCTGACTTCAAGGTTCTGTTCGTAGGAGAAGGCAACAAGCAGGACTATGTCAAGTCACTTGTAGAAAAGCTTGGGCTGGCAGACAATGTGGTTTTCTGCGGCAAGGTGGCGGATCCGCACAAGATGATGAGCATCTATGCCCGCACCGATCTGCTGCTGTTCCCTTCAGAATCCGACACCTACGGTCTTGTCAAGATCGAGGCAGCCTGCCAGAAGACTCCTACGCTGTTCAGCGAAGGAACGATGGCTGCCGACGGAATAACAGATGGAGTTGACGGCTTTGTCTCGAAGAACAGCGAAGAGGACTTTGCCGGATATATCCTCCGTATCCATAATGACCGTAAGCTCCTTGAGAGGGTCGGAGAAGGCGCCCGTCGCAACCTTTACCGCACTTGGGACAATCTTGTCGACGATGTGTACGAAAATTATCTGAAAATCATAGAAAATCATAACTTTGTAAGAAGATGATACGACTTTTTATACTGATTCTGCTGCAGGGACTGCTTGTCGTAGGTTCCGAGTGCTTTCTTAAAGTCGCTTTGGAGAAGATCGGCGAATTCACCTGGACCTGGGCCAGCATCAAGGTGGCCCTATCTACCTGGCAGTTGTATGTGGCTGGATTGATGGCAATAACAGGCGTCCTGGAGTGGATGGCAGTGCTGAAGCGTTATGACCTCTCGCTAGCCTATCCTCTGACTGCAATCAGCTTTGTCCTCAGCCTTTTTGCCGGATCACTCATCTTCCACGAGGCTATTCCGGGCACGAGGTGGATCGGAGTGGTGCTCGTTATGGTGGGTGTCTATTTTATCGCACGTTAACATTGTAATATGAGTAAAAGGATATTAGTAATCTCTCCCCACGCCGACGACGAAATCCTCGGCTGCGGAGGATATCTTGCTGCCCAGCGTGACGAAGGGAGCGAAATACACATCGCATATGCAACCATCGGTATCAAAGGCGATCCCGAGAGGGAAGCCGGAAGGGTGCAGGAAGCTGCCGAAGTCTGCAAGAGGCTTCACGCTTCGCACCAGATTCTGATCGAGAACTGCGACGGCGAGCTTGATATGGTTCCAACCCGTTTCTTCGTCACTCAGTACGATGCCATTTTCGACAGTTTCCGTCCAGATGAGCTGTTCATCAATTATCCTTCCTGGCACCAGGACCACAAGCGGGTATATGACTCAGCAATGGCTGCTCTCCGCTTCAGGCAGGGCTTTATGCCGCGTTTCATAGCCCTCTACGAATATCCTTTCATTCTGAACCAGAACATCAACATCAGCGGAGGTTTGTGGTATCACGACATCAGCACCAGCCTTGACGAGAAGATTGATATTTTCAAGATTTACAAAAGCCAGATCAAGCAGTCTCCGTCTCCCCTGAATCCTGAAGGAATCAGGCAGCTCGCAATGGTGCGCGGCACCGAGTGCGGCGTGAAATACGCAGAGCTGTTCTATCTGCAAAAGATGATACGATGAGGTATCTGTCATTCGAAGCCGGCGGCCGTGCAGGTCTCTCGGCAGAATTGTTCTTCGTGAACCGTGTCCGCAAAGACGACGGCAACAGTCTCGTCTTGGCGGATATGGATACTACGTACTTCCAGTGCCCGTGTCCTGCAGGTGTTAGCCGTGTCGCTGAGGCCGAGGCTCTCTCGATGATAGCTGACGACGCTTCCGGCTGTACCGTTTTCCCCGCTGACGAGCTGGCCCGCCAGAGCAAGCCCGCAGTGTTCGAACTCGCGTCCCGCAACCCTATGGTGGCTGTTGAGAAGTGGTTCTTCAACAAGCGCTGTATGAACGAAAGGCTCGCAGAAGCAACCGACGGCTGTGCCATCCATATCCCTGAGACATTCTCGCTCGACGATGTCTTTATGCGTCCCAACACTATGTCTGCAGGCAGTCACGGCGTGGGCAGGCTGGAAAACACCTGCATCACCCGCCGTGTGGAGATAGCTCACGAATATGTGGTCGACGTCAACTGGACCGGGGCGGAGCCGGTGATCTATGCACGCGAGGTGCGCATCAAGAACGGATATGACAAGTACCTGCAGTTCCTTGGCCGCGAAAGCAAGGTGGCCAGAGCCGTCGATGAATTCGTACACGCCATCAGGGCAACAATACCTTTGCTCGTGACAGGCATATTCCATATCCAGATCATCGAGAATCCTGCCGGTGAAATCTATTTCGTCGAATATTCAAAGCGCATTTCAGGCACTTCGATAGTCAACCTGTTCCGCGGCTACAATCCTTTCGATGCCTTTGCCGGAGCCGAGACTCCCGTGTTCAAAGGCGACTTCGCGAAGGAGAACGTCTGGTACAGATATGAAGACTTCATTATGAACCTCAGCAAGGTACAGCGATGAGAATATTCAACCTCCTGAGATATATTGTCGCTCTGGCGCTGTTCATCTGGAGTTTCTTCTTTCCTCCGGTCGTGAGCGTTCTTGCCATCCTGGTGCTGCTGGCAGTCAACAACTGCCTCGACGACGTGGTGTTCTACCACGGCAGCAAGCAGATCTACCGCGACAAATACAAAGGGGGCGTCGCCTGCCCCGTGAACGGTGTGGTGACCTGCATCGAGAAGGACGTGCCGCTGATGACCCACATCCGCAAGTGCGACTATCTCGAGGACAAGATACAGCTTGAGCTCAACAAGGAAGCTGCGGCCGACGGTGGAAAGCTCTATAACCACGTCACCATATTCCTCAACAAGTTCAACTGCCACGCAGTGACCAACATCGGTTCGAAGATCGTCCGCGAGGTCTATTACGACAAGGACGGCGTGCTGATTTCGATGGTCGAGGCAGGGGAGATGACCACAAAGCTCGACGGATTGTTCCTGAACAATTCCTTCATCAGGACCGAATATGAGAACGGAGTGGTGTGCGTCTACACCCTCGACAAGTTCGTCTCAAAGATGCTTCCCTCAGACAAACGCGAACTTCTCGGAGTCGACTATTTCATCTGCCGCGGCAGCCAGTGCGACATCTATCTCCCTCAGGGAATGGAATTCTGCGTGGAGCAGAACCAGATACTCCGCAACCTCCAGACCATCTCGGAAGGTGAGAAGATAGAAAATGCGATAGACTATGCGGCCGATGCCGGAGCCCTGATCAAAAAAGACAGCTGCTCGCACGCCGGCCACATCATCCTCAGCAACCTCAAAAAAACCATCTCTACATACAGTTTCAAGAATCCTGTAGTAATCCTGCTGCTCCTGGCTGCGATATGCCTAGGAGCTCTCCCGGCTCTTCAGTCCATTCATGGCAACCTTTTTGCTTTGATTGTCCTCGAAGTCTTCACCGGCCTCTTTGCGCTTGACCGCTTTTTCAAGAATCTGCTCTATGCGTTCTTCAACATAGCGGGTTTCAAGCCGACGCTGGCGAAGTTTTATAAATGGGTACATTACAGGTTATGACGATGAAAAGATTCTTGACTCTGCTGGTTTCACTCTTGTTCTGCTTCAGTATGGGCGCACAGGAAGGCTATCATAACAGCAATGTCGGCTCGACCTTGAAATGGGTGATCCACGACGGCACCGGTGCGCTGTTTGGCTATTGCCACGAAACCCTTGAAAGATTCGAGGGAAATATGGACAACGCCCGCATCGAATATTCCTATATGTTCTACGACAAGGACAACGAGTCGGTCACCGGCAGCAAGCCCTTCGAGTTTTCAGTCACCATCGAGAACGGCAAGACCAGGGCTTATGTCAACAACGTCGTGAAGGCAAAGCAGTCTGGCGACTATATGACAGTAGGAGACATCAGCAGCATCCCTGACGACCTGTATGTGGGAAAGAACCTCCGCGACACCGAGATCCAGGTGAAGGTGCTTACCGTCTTCACGGCAAGGAACATCTACAACAACCGCCGGGTCACCGCCCGCGAGAGCGTCGAGGTCCCTGCAGGATGCTTCGACTGCTTCCTCGTTGAGGACGATGAGTTCTTTACAGGCTCCGGCCCCTTCCACGTCAAGACCTGGGTCGCCAAAGGCACCGGCATCGTGAAGCAGATCATCTACAAGAAAGACGGCTCAGTCAACCAAACGATTGAGCTGATACAATAATACACCTAAACAATATGAAAAAGATATTCGCAATCGTAGCTCTTGCGGCTCTTCTGGCTGGCAGTGCTGCGGCGCAGGACTATGTGCCCTCGGCAGAGAATATTGCTGCGAGGGAGCAGTTTTCGCACGACCGTTTCGGAATTTTCATACACTGGGGCATCTATTCGATGCTGGCCCGCGGCGAGTGGGTCCTCCAGAATGACAAGCTCACCCAGGACGAGTACTCTCGCCTGGCTGCCGGGTTCGACCCCTCACGCTTCGATGCGAAGGAGTGGGTCAAGCTCTTCAAGGCGGCAGGGGCAGGTTACATCACCGTGACTTCCCGCCATCACGACGGTTTCTCGATGTTCGGCAGCAAGGCTTCGCCCTACAATGTGGTGGACGCCACGCCTTTCGGCAGGGATGTGATAGGGGAGCTTTCCAAAGCCTGCCAGAACGAAGGTATGCGGCTTCACCTCTATTATTCGCACGTGGACTGGGGCCGCAACGACTATTGGCCTCTTGGCCGCACCGGTCATAACACCGGCCGTCCGGAGGGCAGCGAAGGCGACTGGCAGCACTACCGCGACTTTATGGACGCCCAGCTGACCGAACTGTTGACGAACTATGGCCCGATCGGCGCCATCTGGTTCGACGGCACCTGGGACAAGGATGCTGCGCCACGCGAGGAGCAGCCTGCCATCTGGGGACTGCGTCACCAGTATGACCTCATCCACAAGCTGCAGCCCGCCTGCCTGGTAGGCAACAACCACCATCTGGCAACGTTCGAAGGGGAGGACATCCAGATATTCGAGAAGGATCTTCCCGGAGAGAATGAGGCCGGTTTCTCGCCCAACTCCGTGATTTCGAAGCTGCCGCTCGAGACCTGCCAGACTATGAACAACAGCTGGGGCTACAACATCCACGATAACAACTACAAGTCTGCCGACTATCTGATACAATATCTCGTAAAGACTGCCGGCAAGGGTGCCAACCTGCTGCTGAACGTTGGCCCGCGCCCCGACGGCACGATTCCCGAGCCTGCTGTCGAGCGCCTGCTCGCAATGGGACGCTGGCTCGACCGCTACGGCGACAGCATCTACGGCACACAGGGCGGCTATATAGCAGAGCAGGAGTGGGGAGTGACCACCCAGAGGGGCAACATCCTCTTCGTGCACGTGCTCAAGCCTGGCACAGCCACTGTCGAGATTGAAGTTCCTGCCGGCAATAGGCTTCAGAGCGCTTCTGTCTATTTCGGCACTCCGGTCAAATTCACGACCCGCAAGGAAGGCAAGAAAACTTTCGCAGTGGTTACTGTTCCCGAAGGCCCGGAAGTCGACAACATACTGAAGCTGACGTTCAGGAAAGAACTGTAATCTGATATTTTTAGTACATTTGGCCCAAACTAAACACATATATATGAAAAAGATATTCACGACTCTTGCTGCCATTGCACTCGTGCTTCCGATGGTGGCTCAGCCAAAACTTAACAAAGACAATATCGACGAAGTCCTTGCTGCAATGACGCTCGAGGAGAAGGCCACCCTCGTGGTCGGCTCCGGCTGGGGCAGTATGATTGCCGGTATCACAGGTGGATCACAGATCCTTGTGTCCGGCGCAGCCGGCACCACCCAGGCCATCCCGCGTCTCGGCATTCCAAACACCGTGCTTGCCGACGGTCCTGCAGGCCTCCGCATCAACCCCACCCGTGAAGGCACGACACGCACCTTCTATTGCACCGGTTTCCCCGTAGGAACGGCCATCGCCTCATCGTGGGACGTCGAACTCGTGGAGAATATGACCAAGGCAATGGGCAACGAAGTCCTCGAATATGGTGTGGACGTGCTACTCGCCCCCGGTATGAACATCCACCGCAACCCGCTCTGCGGCCGTAACTTCGAATACTTCTCTGAGGACCCCGTGCTTTCAGGCAAGATCTCTGCCGCATATGTGAAGGGTGTACAGAGCAACGGCGTCGGCGTTTCCATCAAGCACTTCGCCGGCAACAACCAGGAAACTGCCCGCGACCACAACGACGCCCAGATCAGCCAGCGCGCCCTCCGCGAAATCTACCTCAAGAATTTCGAGATTGCAGTCAGGGACGCCGATCCCTGGACGGTGATGTCATCATACAACAAGATCAACGGCAAATACACCCAGCAGAGCTATGACCTGCTCACCAAGGCCCTCCGTGAGGATTGGGGCTTCAAGGGCATCGTGATGACCGACTGGGGCGCAAAGGACGGCACTGTTGACGCCGTCAAGGCCGGCAACGACCTGATGGAGCCCGGTATGCCTTTCGAGACCCAGAGGATCGTCGATGCCGTCAACAACGGCACTCTGGATGTCAAGGACCTCGACCGCAATGTCCGCAGGCTGCTTGAGTTCATCGTCCGCACTCCCCGTTTCAACGGCTACAAGTATTCAGACAAGCCGGATCTCAAGGCACACGCCGCTGCAGCCCGCGCAGCAGCCACCGAGTCTATGGTGCTTCTCAAGAACGACGACAACGTGCTTCCGCTCAAAGATGTGAAGAACATCGCCCTCTTCGGCGCCACTTCAATTGACTTCGTGGCCGGCGGAACCGGTTCCGGCAATGTCAACAAGGCTTATGTGGTCAATATGGTTCAGGGCCTCGAGAACGCCGGATTCAAGCTGGACGAGAGCCTCAAGGACTATTACAAGAAATATGTCGACTTCGCAAGGATTGACGCCAGGGACATCCCCAACGGCGGCAGCGTAGGCATCCTGCTCGGTGAGGCAAAGATTGCCGAGGCCCCCGTTGCTAAATCGTTTGTGGAGAGCAAGGTGGCAGCCAACGACGCAGCCATCGTCATCATCGGCCGTAACTCAGGTGAAAGCGAGGACCGCCGTGTCGAGGATGACTTCGACCTTTCTGCAGCCGAGCGTTCACTGCTGACCAACGTATGCAACGCATTCCATCTTGCAGGCAAGAAGGTCATCGTCGTGCTGAACATCGGCGGCGTGATCGAGACTGCTTCGTGGAAGGCTCTTCCCGATGCAATCCTCTGCGCCTGGCAGCCCGGCCAGGAAGGCGGCGACGCTGTCGCTGACGTCCTCACCGGCAAGGTGAACCCTTCTGGCAAGCTT
>JAEEGK010029338.1_pt1 | contig 10976 bp, 11 predicted proteins | sample 8958771 | NCBI WGS metagenome assembly JAEEGK01 (sample SAMN16246547, study PRJNA631951) | gut metagenome | biome: gut microbiome; feature: rumen; material: SC-attached | host: Bos | place: Iran: Karaj | collected 2018-10 | reverse complement strand
TGAGAAATACAAAATTATTTCCCTCACTGGTTATGGTCTCTTCGGAATTTGCCTGGAAGGTCATAACAAGGAGCTTGTGATCTTCGTTCCAGGGACATGTTCCCACTTCATATTGGCAGCTGAATATGTCCGATTCATCATCCATATCATAATCAAAGTAATTGATGATCTCTTCGGTTCTGATCGAGCTAACAATATTACTCAAATCATAACGACACTTGATGTGTTTTCTGAGATTACAATAGGATCCTGTATCAACATCCGCAGAAAAAGTTGAAAGAGGATTATCCGCTACAAGAACAAATCCGTTCTCTTTGATCTCAAGATACTCCTCGGTATTGAATTCTTCGTATGACACTTCCGCTTCGGTATCACGTACCCCATTGATCGCATAAGTATACTCATAATCCATGTCTTCCGCACATGTCGCATCCATCATGGGCTCGCAGGCCACTGCGTAATTCCCCATGTCGGATGTAGATCCGGGAGCCGTGCTCACACTCGCTCCGGAATCACTTCCGCAACCCACAAGAGCCGTTACCGTCATGGCTGCAAGTAAAAGAGCTACAAATCGTTTTTTCATAATATTTCCCTCCTTGTTTCGGAAACAGAGAAAACATCTCTGCAATGTCCCCTCAACCTTATAGACGATTCTATAAATCCATCGGTCACTACTTTGTTCACAAATTATTCACAAAAAAAGACCTCTTAAGGTGATGAATATCACCAAAAGAGGTCTGAAATTATGATTTATTCGATTTCTTCTATGTCTCAGATCTTTTTCACGGGGCGAAGGATCTGATATCCCACTTTTTCGGGATTATGACGCTGATAATCGGGACATTCGTTCTCGTTCCACTCATATCCCATGGTCTTAGGATCGAAATTCCACGCAAGCTTCTCCACAGCCGTCATGACATCGACGTTTTCAGCCAGATAGTCAAAGGAAGGATAGGAAAATACCAGATAATAACTTCCGGGAATATCCTTTACCTCAAATCCCTCGGGAACAGGTCCCGCAAATCCGTCCTCTACACCGGTTCCGTAGAAATAGGTTCTCTTTCCGTTTTCTACATTCCATCCTGCAGTATGAGGAGTGACAACAGGGTGTGCATTCTTTTCCATGCTGGTCACATATCCGCATACGGTATCACAGTCATGATGCTCCCAGAATTCACAATAGTTCGATGCTTTCTTTTCCCAGATGCCCATATATTTATGAGTGGGGATGTATTCAACGCTGATGCCGAGTCTTGATTCTTCCATAGTCTTTATCCTCTCTTTTTCATAATAGTCAGGAAACAGGACAACTTTATGTATTTGGAGGGGAATAGGGATCGGATTTCTACGGTAGGCAGCCGGTGTACACCCGAACTGCTCCTTGAAAACTCTGGACAATGCTTCCTGAGAAGAATATCCGTACTTCAGTGCAATATCCAGGATCCTTTCGTCAGTGTCCCTTATCTCTTCTGCGGCGCAGGCCAGGCGCCTTCCCGATGTATAGGCTTTTATGGTCATACCGGTTACATCGTGGAACAGAACCGAACAGTACCAGGGCGAATAACCCATCTCGTCAGACAAGCCATCCAATACCCTTCCGCAATCCGAATGCGTTTCGATCCATTCGATCATATTCTGGGCCACTTCAATCCACTCCTTCATACATTACCTCCTGTATGAAAAAGATTATCATCATGCTCGAATACTTTTTTGATATTTCTTGTGGACTCATTCTAACATACTTACGGGTATAGTGACTGACCAGGGGCCTTCAATAGGGCCTTCGTTACAAGTCCAGAACTCACCGCAGATCTTATAACCGCCAAGTTCTTCTTCCGGAACAAAAAAGCAAAACTCTTCATAACTGTCTACCCTGTCCTCATCAAACCAGGATACGTTGTAATGATAAATAATCTTTTCGCCGGACGGATCTAACAGATGAATAAAACCGTGATTATCGGTACGTTTTATATCCGAAAATCTGACTTGGACATGCAATACTCCGTCTACGATTCCATATCCGGTTAGTGTCACACCCTCTGCAAGAACCACTTCCCCTGTCGGATCTGAAACCAAAACAGGGACTGACTCGATATTAATATCACCGACAGTCGAACTGCCGCCGCGACTATCATAATCATATGTAACCGGTGCATCCGTCGGAATATTATCCGTATCTATCATATCAAGTTCCATTTCAAAGTGATTTTTTCCGGGCAGTATCGAACCGACGGAAAAAACGATCTTATCGCCTTCTTTGATTGGGACACCCATTTGATCGATCTGAAGCAGGAAATAAGCGATGCCGTTTTCTTCATCAAAATCGACATTACTCGCTCCCGCTACCGATGCGCTGTTTGTGCGAATACCATAGCTGTCAAACAGATCACATGATTCTGTAAGACGATTTTCCTCAGTATCGCACATTGAAACCAATATATTTGCCTTATCATTATCCAGTTCCATGCCCACAACTTCCATCTTGATCCCGTTCCTTTCACAGGACATACTAACCGGACGCAGCCTCTGTGCCAGTGAAGGAACCAGCATATACATTATCTGAATTGCGGTCTCATTGTTACATGCAGCCATAACGGGAATCGAACCGCATATGAGGAAAAGAATACATGCGGCAGCTGCCAGTATCTTGAAAGGAGTGTAATCTTTACCGAATTTATATTTTTCCGCTTCATCCAAAACGGTAGGGGATAGTTCGGATATGACATTATACATATCTTCCGAATTCATAATTCATAGCCTCCCTTTTCAACAAATGTTTTGAGTTTTTTACGTATCTTTAAAAGTCTCTGTGTCATTCTGTTTTCCGAACATCCGAATTCTTCCGACAGAGCTTTTACGGATTCTCCGAAATAATATCTTCGTACGAACAGCACTCGTTCCTCAGTCTTAATGCTCTCCAGGTAATCATTTACCAAACCGATCAGTTCTCTTTTTTCCGCCTGATCTTCGATGTTTATTCCGGACGGAATACAGTCTTCCAGTTCATCCAGCATCACGGTCATTGCACTATAGCGCTTTCCCGCATGATTTTCTCTGTACTTACTTAAGGATATGTCTCTTACAACTTTTCCCAGAAAAGCCTTTAAAGATGCAGGTACTATGGGAGGGATCTTATTCCAGACAGTGACCCAGGTATCGTTAACACACTCCTTGGAATCTTCGATATCCTCAAGGATATTTCCGGCGATCTTAAGACAGTACTTTCCGTATTTTGTCTGTGTCTCGGAAAGTGCAGCTTCGTCCCTTTTTAAATACAATTCAATTATCTGTTTATCATCCATCAGATATCTCCGATTATTTATCCCTCTACTACTATAGCCGCAAAAGGATTAAAAATCTTACCACCCAATATCGAAATTTAAAAAATCGTGGGACTTTTCAGTCCCACGACCGGTCATCTGAATATAAATATGTATGCCAGGATCAATAAATGAAGCGGATAGAAAATATAGAAGAACCATTTGTGGAAAGGATGCCTGCTTCCGGATTCCCCATTGTAGAAATACAGGAAGATAATGGGAACCATAAATGCACCAAGCTGGAAAAGCTGAGCAAAGGGCTGACCTCCGAGAATCGACAGGCCCATGACAAATCCGACCTCTATAATAGTGATAACAATAAATGAAGTCCACTTTTTCTTTTTGTCATCTCGATAGACAAACAGGAAGAAGGGCCACAAAACATCAAATATAGGCCAATCGCCGAACAGAGACAAAATACAAAGCAGTACTATGATCACAATCTTGAGCCACTTGGGAAGCTTTGTTCTGTCCCAGACGCATATCGCCATAAGTCCAAGGAACAAAGTATAGATAACTCCGAATTGAGGAGCAAACGGCGTTCCCGTCTCAAACAAACTGAAGGGGACCCATGATATAAGTGCAAATAATCCCAGTCGAAGAGCATACTTTTTGACGTTACGGGTATACTGATAACCTTCGGCAACCATGATTGCCATTGTAGGTCCCGTCAATCTTCCGATAAAATGCATTACCTGCCCGGTTACCGACATCGTATCAAATGCTTTCCAAGCAATGTGATCTATAAGCATCGCGATGATCGCAAGATACTTGATCTGATTTCTGTTAAGCGTTATTTTCATTTTTCGCCTCCATAAAACCACGAATTCTGAATCTTAGTCTTCTCATTAGTCCGTTCATATACCTGAGCAGACATGCTATTCCGAAATCCATCACTACGATCAAGGCAAAGATCAGCATACCTATGGGATATCCCCAATTTAAGAATCCGTACCAGTCATTGGAATCGGGCCATTTTCCGATACCGTTTATGAGTATATTTCCCAGATAATATATTCCGTATGCCAAAGCAAGCATAGAAGATATCCACGTGTATTTAAACGGAATTTTCTCTTCGGTCTCGATATATACAAGCTCCGCCATTGCAAGAAGGGGAACTATCAAATGAAAATATAGATTCCCACCCTCATACAGATTCAGATTAGGATACATCGGCTGAAGAAATGCAGCGATTATCAGAAACGTAAGTCCGGTGGCGGAAGCTGCCATAAGTTTGGGAAGAACCGGGAATTTTCGTCCGATGACAGAAAAACATACGCGGACTATAGCTACAAGACCGCAAAAAAGATTGGACAGAACAGTAAAATATTTGAGATTAGCAAATCCCGATGCCATCAGTCCGGCGCCGGAATCTGTATTTTTCCACATCAAAACAGTGCCAATACCGGCAAACACAATGATGCAGATATTTAAGATTATTTCAATACACTCGCGTCCTTCGGTTTTTATAACTTCTTTTTCACCGCGTCCCATAATCCCTCCAATAACGGATATGTGAACTCCCCCGCGACCGTCCCGTCCATTATACGATATACGTAATATATAAAAAAAGAGCCAAGGAGTTAATTTTTCCTAAACTCTTTGGCTCTGTCTCCGTTTTATCAGTCAAACATATAAGCAAGTACCAGTGAATATGTGTCACGGATCGCATCTATATGTGTTCTCTCATATCCGTGAGTTGCCCTGGTTCCGGGACCGATGGCTGCATGACGTATATCATATCCGGCAACAAGTGAAGTATCGGCATCCGTTCCGTAATGAGGAGTGAAGATATCGGGAACAAAATCAATCTTTGCCTTCTTAGCCTTCTTCTCAAGTTCTCTTGTCATGTCGAAATTGTAAGGTGCTCTTGTATCCTTGAAGAAGATGGATACCTTTTTCTCATCTGATGTCTGCTCGGGACCGATGCAGGCTATATCAACTGCAAGAAACTCCGCGATATTATCGGGAAGCCATGATCCGCCGAAGCCGATCTCTTCATGGAAAGGAATAAGGAAATATGTCTTCTTCACAGGAGTCTTGTTCTCCTTTTTCATATCCCTGAGGATCTCTAGAAGAATAGCAACCTGTGCCTTATCATCAATGAAGCGTGATTTGATATAACCGTTCTCATATTTGAATCTATGATCGAGTGCAATATAGTCTCCGACTTCGATTCCGAGTTTTCTTACATCATCGGCATTCTTAGCTTCAGCATCAACAACAGCCACAACATTTTCTTCGAAGCTGGGAAGTTCCTCCCAAGCCTTATCGGGAGTTACATGTACCGAAGAGAGTTTTCTCTGAAGTGCTCCGGTGATCACCTTACCACTGCGGGTATGGATACGTATATTTTCACTGTCTGAATTGTGAGCATGCAGTCCGCCTACAGGGCAGACTTTAATGGTTCCGTCGGAATTGATGTGTCGAACCATAAGGCCTATGGTATCACCGTGTGCGCTTATTACTCTTCCTTCGCCTTTACCTCCAAGGTCAATAAGTACTCCTCCCTTTTTAAGGGTAGTTGCTTTAAAACCAAGGCTCTTTGCTTCCTTTACAAGATAGTCCTGAAGTTCGTGATACTGACCGGTGACTGAATCAATATCCAAAAGTTCTTTTAATGTCTTAATAAAATACTTCTCATCAAATTTCATTTTATAACCTTCTATCCGTTTATTTTATTCTGGAATGCAACCAGATCATTTGTAAGACTCTCGGCCTTTCTGGAATCAAGTATCCAGGATACTGCATTAACCATCAAAGTGATACAGATGACACTTAACACTATACCACAACTTATGATAATGAGTTCCCCCGTAATCTCCATTCCTCCGAACATCGTGGTCAGAAGGATTGCACTTATCAGGATCACTCCGATGATCTCTCTGAAGATTGTCTGTCTTACGGTAGGTTCTTTCTTTTCAACCATAAGAAGGTTGGGGATACTTGTTAGTGCACCGTAAATGATGGGATAAAGAAAAGCATCATATCCCAGTTTTTGATCCGGTTTAAATATCATACCCAGAATAAAGACCGCAAGATTGATACCGGTTACTATTATGAAATAATTTCTGAGACATTCTTTTAAATGTTCTTTCAAATGTTCCTTCATACTAATTCATCCCTTGAGTTTATCCTTAAGTCCCTGCACATATTTTCTGGATATGATCACATCTTCGCCGTTTTTCAGCTTACAGGAAAATCTACCGTTTAGCGCAGGCTTGATGGAATCCACCTTCATCAGATTTACCACAACCGATTTTGATATTCTGATGAAATGAAAAGAATCCGTAACCTTCTCAAGTTCGTACAAACGCTTTCTTGATTCATAGGTTTCTTTTTCCAGATAGAGAAAGGTTCTGTCGTCAACCGATTCAATGTAGTAAACATCCGTTATTGGAATGTTATACATATCACCTTCGGAATACCCTTCCAGGCTTCCCTGTCTCGATTTGATGAATCTGGTAATCTCATCGATACGATCATCAACCTTGTGACAGCCTATCTTCACATATTCTGTTTCTTCGGGATGAATCAGTTTGACTTCAACATCCAACGGCTTATCAGTATTTTTCATCAATCTCAAAATCTCCGATCCCCTTTAAGTATCTGTCAAAGAACTGAAGGGTAATGGAATTGATCTTATCTATACATTCTTCGGGATCTCTGTCTCCCATTCCGAGGTTCTTCGCAAGAAAAGGTGAAAAAAGAGGAAGATCCGTAAAATTCATATGTGCGGTTCCTTCAAAGTAGACAGAATACCCCTCAGCGGCATTATCCATTATCACATTATTGGAATAGATATAGCCGGTCTCTTCGGCAAGCACCCTGTCTGCGTGGTGAGATTCGGAATCGAAACAAAGAATGGGCGTATCGTACGGCTCCGGATTAACAATAATATTTCCGTTTTCAAATCCGGTCTCTTCTCCCAGCATCGTTCCGTCAAAATCAATGACCGCGGATACATCTTCTCTTCTGCCCACGGTAACGGCAGTTGCTCCGCCAAGAGAATGGCCCATGAGTCCGATCTTATCTGTATCTATTCCTGAAAGAACTTTTGTGATTGTTTCCTCATCGCAGTCAATCAAGCACCATTCGTTTCCGGTCTTTCCGATTTTTGCGGAATCAAGGATCGTATCAAGAGCGAAGTTCATATCCGCTTCTCTTATCTCCATCCATCCGGAAGTAATCTCGTAAACCTCCGCTTCGCTTTTTGAACCTGCATCCAATGCACTGTTAAAAAACTCAGGATCAACCGTTATTACTTTTCCGTTTGTGTCCTTGGTGAACAGTGAATGATAAGGATGCTCGATACTTACAACAATATATCCGTTTGAAGCAAGTTCAAGATATGTTGATGCATTGCTTTCGTAATAGCCGAAAGCTCCGTGACTGAACAACACAAGAGGAAGTGATCCTGGTTCTAGTTCATCTATACACTCCGGATAGAAGAAATATACCGGAACCTCTCTGAAGGATCCGTCGGATTCATTTTCTTCCAATCTGCTTTCATCGATCAGTATTGCCCTGCTCTGCGCAACACTGTATTGGCCGCTCACAGGTCTTCCGACGTAATCCCTGAAGATAAATGCAGGAATCATACTTACTGCGATCAGAATTATTCCAAATAAAGTTCCGCAAACTATGCTTACCGGCTTCTTGATCTTTTCATTTTTCCGAGTTGCAGCAACTACTATTACCGATACTAAAAGTCTTATTACCAGAAGAATAAACAGACCTTTGAATCTGAAGGAAAAATCAATCCCCGGAAGGATCAGCATGATCAGATAGATAAAAAGCTCTGCAACATTTGCGACAGCTCTGTTTAACGACCATTCTTTTTTCGAAGTATTCGTCCTTATGCTCCGTATGACAAGGACAATTTCCGTTACTGCAAGTACTATAAATAATAATTTTTCCATATATCCGCCTCCATGTTTTCTTGTTGAGGCGAATATATCATTTACAAATCCTTATTTGTGAGGATCAGCCGTGAAATGCATTTTTAGGCTGTAAGATGCAGATCAGCTCATTTCCGCCATTACATCATCCGCATACTTCATCAGAATATCGGCATTGGAATTCTTAGGATTGTACAGTGCATTCTTAAGGAGTCCATACATCTCATCTGCATTTTCTTTCTGTCCTGTCTTACAATACACTTCCAGAATCCTCAGATATGCCATGGGATTTTTGGCTGCATCGGGAAGATTTGATTCCAATATCTTGGTTGCATGAGCAAATTCACTCTCATAATCCCCTTTCAGACAATAATATGAACAATACATATCCTCTATCGCAAGAAGATTCATTCCGCCTGCCTTATAATATCTGTCAATGTAGCTCTTTGCATCCGCCATAACGTTCTCTGCTCTCTGAACATCCTTAGTTCCCTGGCATATGCCCATCTGCGTATTAAAATAAAGAATCAGTGTTTCTCCTTTATCCATAAATTCCTGTTCCTTGGATCTGATCACATTTGTATCAATGGAATTAATATAGTTCAGAGCTTTTTCGAATTCTTTTTTCATACTGTACGCAGATGCTGCATGAAGCATAAATGATACATAATAATTGGACTTAGTATCATTCTTTTCCGCAAACAAAGGCAGTGTCTCATCGATTATGGCAAGGAACCTGTCGGAGTATCCGTTTGTACGAAGTTCTTTCATAAGTTCCGAATACTTTCTTCCGATGGGGGTCTTTTTTTCATTACTAAACATCACCTTAAGTAATATGAAGGCGGAAATAAAAGTCAGGGGAATGACAATACCAAAAAATTTTCCGATATTGTAGGTTCCCAGAATTCTCAATACGGGATACATTACTGCACTGAGTATCATAAACATAAGAATCCAGGAAAGTCCGTACAGCTTAAGATGCATTACAGTATTTTTATTCATCAGGCATCCCTTCGTTTTAATATCCGATATTATTGACTGTGCCGACGGAAATATAATGATCAAGAAGTGCTTTGAAATCCGTGTCCTCTTCCGCAACCGGGGTTTTGATTCCTTCGATCATATATCTGATACCGCCGTTCTCAAGTTTTTCGATCTCGTTATATCTGTCCTTAAAAAACATTCCCCTTGAAACCTTTCGGTCGAACAGTATTCCTTTACACTCGGAAATACTGCACTCGGGAAAGTTTACATTATGAATATGCCCGGGCGGAATCCGTTCGTATATTATCCTGTCCAGTATCTCGGGAAGATAATGATCCGTGACTTCGTGCGGTCCGTCAAAAGCTTCCGATATTGCTATCGCGTGATACTCCTGAAACGCTCCCTCAAATGCGGCACCTACGGTTGCTGAATACTGAAGGTCTGATGCCATGTTAAATCCGTTATTTATTCCGGATATAACAACGTCCGGTTTTTCCGGCATGACACTCAGGCTTCCGACTCTTATACAATCCACCGGAGTACCGGAGCAGGAATATGCTTTCACACCTTCTACGGGATAATCCGTGATGGGATAAACATCCAGAGGATGTCTTAATGTCACACTATGGCTTGCGGCACTTCTCTCCTCTGCGGGTGCTACGATCCATACCTCCCCGTATTTCAGTACGGCTTTCGCAAGCCTTTCCAATCCGTGAGCGTATATTCCGTCATCATTTGTCAGTAATATTCTCATAAATTCTTCCCATATAACAAATTTGTCCCGGCGCCCATATGCGGCGTCGGGACTTTTCATGATCATGCTTCGATCAGTTGGTCTATATTGGAAGCATCCGCAACAGATGCTCTGCAGGATATCGTCTCTCCGGGGAAAGGAGTATTCGCAGCAATGTGATTGTACATGAGTACGATGGGATCGTGACCCTGTCCGAAGGAATCCTGACTGATAATGGATCCGACGGCACCGTTTTTGATGTAAGGGAAAAGTCCGGGATTTAAGTCAAAGCCTACAACCTTTGTCTTACCCTTTCTGCCTGCATCAACAACCGCTCTTGCAGCATCCTCGGGGAATCCGTTTGTAAGGAACAGCACCTGTACTTCAGGATGCTTACTCATGAATTCCTTGGTCTTCTTATATACATCATCACCGTCATCCTTAACGGAGATCTCGCCCACCATCTTGACAGATTTGTATTTTCCGAGACCTTCCACAAATCCTTTTCTTCTCTCTACGTTTCCTATTATCGAATCATTGCCCATCAGTATTCCGACATTTCCGCTCTTACCGATAAGCTCCGCTGCAGACTTGGCAGCAAGTGCACCCTGTGCCACGGAATCCGACTTAAGGCATGCAAGTCTGAGCTTGGGATTAGCGCAGTCACAGTTGAAGGTCATAAGTTTAATGCCCTTGGATCTTGCCTGCTCAAATACTTTTTCAACTCCGCCCAAAAATCCGGGATATATGATCGCATCATATTTCTGGTCGATAAAGCTCTGAATATATCCTCTGACTTTGTCCCCGTCATCTCCGGGGTTAATGGGCATGAAGGTTACTCTCGTCTTAAATGCGGCGAGTTCCTTAACCGCATAATTGGCACCGCGCTTTACACCCCACCAGAAATCATTATCGTTCATGCTGAGCATACCAATCTTGATCTCTTTACCGCTTCTGTTGTTTTCGGGCATTACACCTGTATCGAATCTTCCGATGAGTTTTCTGATTCCCTTCAGCATATCGTCACGAGCCGCCGTG
>JAEEGK010029337.1_pt1 | contig 10976 bp, 10 predicted proteins | sample 8958771 | NCBI WGS metagenome assembly JAEEGK01 (sample SAMN16246547, study PRJNA631951) | gut metagenome | biome: gut microbiome; feature: rumen; material: SC-attached | host: Bos | place: Iran: Karaj | collected 2018-10 | reverse complement strand
AATTTATTCATCATTTATTTCTTTTACTTATTCTTTTCACTTTTTTTTTTGAATGATCTTGTAATTCTTTTTTAAAAATTTATATTGGATTTATTCCAACATTAAATAATTGCATATATGTATTTATTTCTTCTAAGTTTATATTTTCTAATTTAATAAAACCATTATAACAAGATGGCATATATAAATTTTTTATTTTAAATGTTTCATTTTCATTTTGTAAACAACCAAAAATTAAAATTAACCCATTTATTTATTTTTATTTCATCATTTTTAACTCAAGATTAACATTTTTGGGTAAAAATTACATAAAATAAAAAATTAATTTAAACTCAAAAAAAAAAAAAAAACAAAAAAAAAAAAAAAAAAAAAAATAAAAAAAAAAAAAAAAAAAAAAAAAAAAAAAAAAAAAAAAAAAAAAAAACAAAAATAAAAAAAAATTAAAAAAAATAAAAAAAAATTATATTAATTAATGTATAAAACACCAACAGACTTAATAAATGCAAGTATAATATCAAGAAATTACCAAAAAGAATTTCAAAGAAAAACATTTGCTCTTCCTCAATCAATTCGTTGATTTATATATTTCTTATTTTTAATAAGTAATATTTTAATATAATTTGGTCATGAATCAATTCCAGCATCAACAAAACAATTACATAAATTAGTAAAAAGTGATCAAGCAATTGGATTATTTGGTTCATTAGTTTTTATAGGAAATATTATAGGTTCATGTATATCATTTTATTTAATAAATAAAATAAGTAGAAAAATATTAATATTTATATCACTTTTCTTTTTTGGTTTTTGTTTCATTACTTTCACAATTTTTAAACAAATTTATTTTTTATTTATAAATAGAATTTTATGTGGAATTTTTCAATCATTGATTACAATTTATTTACCAATTTGATGTAATCAATATGGAATAATGAATATAAAAACATTTATGTTATATATTGGACAATTAGTTGTTCCAATTGATGTTTTTTTAAGTTATATGACTGCAACAATATTTATTAATTATGATTATGGATGGAAAGGTACTTTTATAGTACAATCAATATTAGTTTTTATTATAAATTTTTTATTTTTATTAATTCCAAAAATTTACTTTGATAATGTTTTATATGGTTATTATGAAGGAGATAATGAACAAACATTTTTTAAAGAAGGAAATTCTTTATCATTATCATATAATAATTCATTAATAAGTGCAAATTCAATTTTTGATATTTTTTATAAAATATTAGAAGAACAAAAATTTTTAATAATACTTTAATTATCAACAATTTATTATGTAATAACAGGAGTACAATATTGGGTAAGTGATTATATGTATAATATACTTAAAATACAATCAAATAATAAAAGATTATATTATTTTACAATAATATGTTTTACTATCTCATTTTATTCAATTTTAATTTTTATTTCTTCAGTTCTTTCAATATTTTCATTAATAGTAATTTTATTTCCACCAATATAATTTTGACCAAAACCAATTGGTCTAAAATAACAATTTCTCAATGAGTTTTCACCATTATTAATAATATTAATTGGAATATTTAACTTTTTTTCTTTTTTGTTTAAATAAACTATTAAATTTTGATTATTTCTTTTTATAATGTTATTATAATTTTTTATATTTGTATTAATTGGATTATTAATTCTTATAAATATTTGATTTTGATTATGTTTTATTAATTTATTACATTTTAAATCTTCACATTCTTGACAAAGATTAAAATTTTGAAATTTACTATAAATAAATTTTAATCCTTTAAAATTTATTTTATAACAATTTGAACATATTATATTTTTATGTTCTTCAGTATTCACTTTTTCTTCAATTTTATTTGATTCAAATATTTTCTTTTCTTTCTCTAGTTTATCATTTGTAATATTTTTTGATATATTGTCTATATGATAATAATATAAATCAATAATTTCAGTTATATTAATATCTTCTTTTTTCCCTTCTTCTTTTTTTTCTAATTTAATTTTTGCTTTTTTTAATAATTCTTTATTTTGTATATTTATAATTTCTTCAAAAAATATATTAAATTGTTCATTATCATAAAATTCATCTATGCTAATTTTTAAATCTGCTGGAATTTGAAATATAAATAAATCATCATTTGGTATATCAAAAAGTTTGTGAGTGTTTTTTTTGGAATTGTTAAAATTTTTATCTAAAATTTTTTGTTTTATATCTTTTTTATAACTAAATGATAATTCTAATATTTTTTATAATTGAAAGGTTGAATTTTGTAATAATTCTTTATCTTCTATTTTCATAATTTCTATATAAAATTTATTAAATGTATCTTTATCATAAAATTCATCTATTTTAATATTTAATTCTTTTGGAATATGAAAAATAATTGAATCATCCTTTGATATATCAAAAAGTTTATAAATATTTTGTTTAAAAGTATTAAAATTTTTATCTAATATTTTTTGTTTTATATTTTCATTATAACTAAATGATAATACTTCTTTTTTTTCTAATTTAATCTTTGATTTTTTTTTTATAAATCCTTATTTTTTATATTTATAATATTTTGATAAAATAAATTGAATGTATTTTCATCATAAAATTGTTCTAATTTAATATTAAATTCTTTTGGAATATTAAAAATAATTGATTCATTACTTTGTATTTCAAAAACACTATAAATATTGTTTTTTAGGTCATTGAAATTGTTATCTAATTCTTTTTGATTTGTTTTTTCTTGATGAAAAAATTTACCTTTTAATGAACTCATCTTTTATTAAATTAATTATTTATTTAAATATAAAATTTCAATTTTATATAATTCTTTAACTATTTTTTTCTTTTTGAATTATTTTAAAAATAATATTAAATTAAAAAATTATTTGTTTTTTTCAATTTTATTATTTTAATTTTATAATCAATATATTATAAAAATTAAAATAAAAATTTCAAATTTTATTACTTTATAAATATAAATATATTTCTTATATTTTTTATTAATTTTATAAAATAAAATATCTTATAAATAATTTAAGAAGAATCCCAATCAACAATAGCATCATCAAAAATTACATTTTTTTAAAGAATCTTTAGGAATAAAAACTAATAAAATTCCAGAATTTCCAATATTAATATCATCACAAAGATTTGAATCTAATTTAAATAAACATTCATCTTTTCCATTTAAATTAGGTCTAATATCTTCTTGAGTAAAATCAGGATAACCTCCAATTGAAGCAGAAATTTCTTTAATTTCTTTAATTAATAATTCTTCAAATTCAAAATTAAATTTTTGTTCAATTTCATAAATATTTTCATATCTTTTTCCAGTTATATTTTCAACTGCTTTAATTAAATTTTCATTATAAAGATAATTTGAAGGTAACATATAATCATTTGTCTTTTTAACAGAAATTAATTTAGGTTTTGATATTATATATTCTGAAGTATCAATTTCTGGTAAATTTTTTTGATAATTTTTTCCTTCTTCAAAATATTTAATTAAATATTTTGGAGGATAATTATTTTCAGAATCAGTAAAAATTTCTAAAATACCTTTTTTTGGATAATTTTCTAAATCAATTTTTTTTAAATTAATTTGAAGAAGTAATGCTAATTTATTTCCTTTTTCATCTGTTGGATATTTTTCTCCTTCTGGTAAATAGGGTTTTCCTCCTAATTTATCATCTAAAATATCTGGATTTCCTTCTATTACTTCTATTTCATAACAAGGTTTTTCTGTTAGTTTTTTAAATTCAGATATTACTTTTTTGGCGGATTCTTTATTTGTCATTTTTTTATTTTTTTTCGTTTAAATATTTTATTTTATATATTAATTTAAATTTTATTTTGTTTTTTTTAACATATAATTAATTTTGATTATTTATTTTATTTATTTTTAGTTATTGAATTTATTTATTGTTCATACATTTTTGTTAAGAAATAAAGATTAATTAAAAATGATTTTATTGAATTAAAATTAATTTTTTTTTATTCAAATTCACAAAATGAGTTTAAAAATAATAATTTTTAGTTAAATATATTTTTATTACATTAAATCAATTAATTTAATATAATATTATTTTCAAATTAATAAAGAATTCATTTATTTTTATATTTTTATACTTATTTCAAAATGACAAATTATTTATTAATATTAATAAGTGAAATAAATATTTATCTTTATTAATAAATATATATTTTACATTTATTCTTTTTTTATATAAATAATTATTAAATTTTATGGAAAAAAAGACAAAGAAAAAAATAAATCAGAAATATTAAAAAAAGAATCTGAAGAAATATTTGATTTAGATATTTCTTCTCTTTTAAAAAAAAATATTATAGAAAATGTTTCAAAATGTCAACATGAAATTTCATCTCAATGTTTTTATTGTCCTATATGTAAAATAAATCTTTGTCCTAAATGTAATTTAGATGAACATATTGAACATAATCTTATTAAAAAAGATGATTATCTTTATTATAATGAAGATTATTTTAAAAAAATTAATGAAAATATTAAAAAAAATAATTCTATAGAAATAAATAAAGCAAATCTTATTAAATTTATAGAAGAAAATATTGAAAAATTACATAATGAATTAAATAATATAAAAGAAAAAAAAATAAATGAAATAACTAAAATTTCAGATGATATTAATTCAAATTTTAATTCATTATTAAATAATTTTAATGATGTTAAAAAAGAAGTAAAAAAATATTTTCTAAAAAATGAAAAATTTTTTAATATTAATTCAAATTCTTATGAATATAATACAATTTTCTTAATGAATTTTGAATTTTTAAATTTAATAAATAATAAACAATTAAGAATATTAAATTCTCTACATGAAATTAATGAAAATTATGAATCTTATAAAAATTATATTGAAAATCAAACACAAGATTTATCAAATAATTTATCAAGTTATTTAGTAAATATAATACCATCATTTAATTTTGATGATATTTTTTGGGATATAAAACTTAGATTAAAAACTTATAATGAACATATTGAAAAAATTCAAAAAAATCTTTTTGAAATTATAAATCTTGCTGGAAATATCGATGATTTAGTTGAATTAGTAACTATTCTTGATTAAAAAAGCAAAAAAGGACTTGATTGAATTTTTAATCAAGAATTTTTTAAAAAAAATAAATTAAATTATAATTCAAAAACTATTGATTTTAATAATAATAGAAAAGAAAATGATAATCAAAATAATGAAAATAATAATAATGATAATAATAATTCTTATAATATTGAAAATAATAATAATGAAAATAAAAGTAATAATAGTAAAAATTGTACAAAAAAATTTAAAAAAGAATTACCAAAAAGAAATAATATAAATCAAACTTTAATTCGTTCAATTAGTACAGGTAAAAATTTACAATTGAATTCTGATAATAATATTAAAAAAAAGCTTTTTACTTCACCTCAAAACAAAACAACAATTTTTCAATCAAATTCAGAATTATTTAATAATAATAAAAATTGTATAATTCCAAAAAAAAAAACTGATATTAGAAAAATATTTTTCTCTCATTCAAAAGATAAATTATTAATAAATCAAAATTTATCAAAAAAAATAGATTATCATGATTTAATATTAGATAATGATTACAAAAAACGTTATTTTACATATTCAATAATAGATTTATACAATAAATTATTTTCTCAAAATCCAAAACGTTCATTAAATTCAAAAAATTTAATTTTATCAGATTACAATTTAAGAAATGTAAAATTAAAAGAATATGCAAAGCCAATAACAGGAACAAATGAAATATTAATTTACAATCCAAAAATAAATAGTTCAATAAAACATAAAATAAAATTAGAAAAAGATATAATAGGATATGAAAAATTTCCAGAAGGATTACGTCACATTTTAATAAATGAAACATTATATATATGTGGTGGTGTAGATTTATTAGGAAATCCAATATCAATATCATGTGAATTTAATATATTAAATTTTGAATTTAAAAAAATTGAAAATATGAATTGTCAAAGGGCATATCATTCAATAGAATTTTTAGAAAGTTTTGATTGTTTAATTGTAATTGGAGGACAAAATAATAAAACTTGTGAAATATATGATTTATTTACTAAAAAATGGATTCGTATACCAGATTTAAATTATTGTAGAGCAAATACAAATATTTATTTTGATAAATTTTCTTCTGATATTTATGCAATTTTTGGTATGATTGGTTCAATTACAAAAACTAAAAATAATAATATTGATATTATTGAAGTTATTGAATTAAATGATATTAATTCTGGTTGGTTTAAAGTTGATTATTATAAAAGTAATAATTTAAATTTAAGAGAAGAAATTGTACAAATTGCTCCTTTTACTAGAGATAAATTACTTATTTATGGAGCAAAAAATAATCGTTTTGGTAATAAATTATATGCACTTTTTCTTATGGATAAAAATGAAATTGTTATTGCTGATGAAAATATTAGAGATGAAATTAAAAGAGAAGAAAATAAAATTTTAAAAATAAGAAAAGAAATTAGTAAAATGGTAAAATGATATATTTTTTTTTTGTATTGATTTAAAGATAATTATTAGGTTTTATATATTTTTTTGATTTATTTAATTTATTATTTTTTTTTTTTGAAAAAGGAATTTATTTAAATTAAAAAAATTAAAAAAAATATTTTTTGATGATTAAATTTTTTTATTTTATTTTTTTCAATTAATTGGGATTAAAAATCAATTTTTAATTTTATTTTTTATCATTTTTTTTAAAGATGAAAAAATCAGGTTTTCAACAATTAAAAGAAATGTTTGATAATGTTGATTTAAATAACAAAGATGATTTAGATGAAGAATATAATGAAAATGAAGGTGAAAATTATGTTATAAGAGGTAAAAAAGATAAAGTAAAAAAAGATTTAAAAAATTTTGACAAAATACAAAAAGATTTAAAAAAATATGAAGGTAAAACAACATCATATAAAAAACTTCAAAAACAAAATTATGAAGAAGAAGAAGAAGAAAATGAAAATTTTGAAAATGAAGAAGAAGAAGAAGAAAATTTTGAAAATGAAGAAGAAGAAAATTTTGAAAATGAAGAAGAAGAAAATAATAAAGAAGATTATATTAAAAATGAAGAAGAAATAAATTCAAATGAAGAAAAAGAAAAATCAGAAGAATATTATGATAATGATATAAAAGATATAAAAAAAAGAGAAAAAATGGATAAAGAAGATGAAGAATATTTAAAAAAAATAACTCAATATACTCCATCAGAAATAAAAAAAGGAAAAAATGTAGAAAATCAAAAAAATTTATATGATTTTTTCCTTGGATTAAGAATTTCAATGCAAAATTTATTAACATCAATAAATTCTCTTCCTCCATATCAAACATTTAATTTATTTTTAAATTCTGCTGATGATGTTGCAAAAAATCAATATTCAAAAATAAATAATGAAATATTAGAATTAATTTTAAAAATGATTAATATACATAAAAAAATATTAAAAAAAAGTAATTTATGTTCAAATGAAAATTTTAATGTAATTGATAATTGTAATTTAATTATTAATAATTTAGAAGAAAAAAATGAAATTGATAATAATAATATAAAAGATATTTTATCATTTCATGAAAAAATTAGTTTAATTAATGAAAAAATTATTAATATTTGGTATAGAAAAACTTTAGTAAATACATTTAAAGCAAATAATAAAATTTTAAAAGTTTTAAATGATGATTTTTCAAAACATATTATTTCAAATATAAAAAATAATTTTGAAAATGTGAGAAAAAATACAGAAAAAATTAATAATGAAAAATTATTAGGAAGAAAAAGAATAAGTGAAGAAGAATATGATTATGATAAAGAAATTTATAATGATATTGATTTTTATAATTTTTTACTTAAAGAATTTTTATTAAATAATGAAAAAGATATTGAAAATGATAAATTAGATAGTGAAAATAGATATGATTTAACTATGAAATATATTTTAAATAGAAAAGCAAAAGTTAAAAAAAATGTTGATACTAAAGCATCTAAAAATAGGAAAATTAGATATGATAAACATGAAAAAATTATTAATTTTATGGTACCTCAAATTAATAATAAAGAATCTATTGGAAGAAATATTATTGTTAATTCACTTTTTGGTATGCATAAAAAAATTAAAAATAATAATGAAGATGATAGAAAAAATAATAATATTAATGATATTGATATAATATAAAATTTCTTAAAATAAATTCTTTTTTAAATTTTATTTTTACAAAAATGAATATTTATTTAATTAAATATTAAATAAAATATATTAATTTCTATATATATAATATTTCAAGAATTAATTAGTTGAAAAAAAATATAATTTGTATTTTATTAGTCTTTTTTTTCAAATAATCAATATATATTTAAATTTAATTTAAAAACAAATAATTAAATATAAACAAAAATTTTAAATTCAAATGTCTCAACAAGAAAAATTACCATTAATTAAAGAAATTCATTCAATTCAAGCACATAATGAAACAATTAATCAAATATCAATTTTTCCTTCTGGTAATTTAATATCAGTATCATATGATTGTACAATTAAAATATGGGATAAAAATTTAAATATTCTTCAAAAAATAAATCAAGAAATAGTAATTTTATGTGTAAGTATTAAAGATAATAATAATTTTGTAATATGTACAAATGAAATTCAAATTTGGTCAAAAAATAATGTGAATGATACATTATTTAAATTAAAAGAAAAAATAACAAAAATTCAAAATGGTTTTACAAATTTTATTTTATATTGTTCAAATGATGATTTAATTGGAATTTCATGTCATTTTTGGGTAACAGTATATTCAAAAGTAAAAAATAAAAATATTCATCAAAGTAAAATTACTTTAATTCAAAACTCAGTTGATTCACTTTTATTATTAGAAAAAGATAATATTTTAATTATATGTGGAAGACAAGGATTATATTTTTGGAATAGTAAAATATGGGAACAAAAAAAATATTTACATAATGTAAAATGTATTGGAAATAATTCACTTTATAAGTTAAATAATGATATTATTTTATGTGGTGGAATTAATGAAATGAAAATTATTAGTATTTCTCAAATGAAAATTATTCAAAAAATAAAAAATCAATTTCTTTATTTAGGAATTTGTAGTTTAAATAATAAAAATATTATTTTATGTGTAGGTGAAAGTAAAGATATTATTATTTATAAAAATAATGATGATTATAAATTTTTAGGGAAAATTGTTAATGCAAATAATCAAAATATTAGAGGAATTTTTACTATTAATAATGATTTAATTTGTACTTATTCAAACGATAAAATTATTAAAATATTTAAGATTATAAGTTAAAAATACAAATTAGATTTTTATAAATATATTTTTTCTAAAAGTATTTTTGATTTTATTTAATATCAAATTATATTTAAATTATTTTTATAAATTATTATATTTATTTAAATAATTAATAAAATAATTTATTCAATAAAAAAAAAATGAAAAATTCTCATTCAAATAAAGAAATAGATTTTGAATATCATCTTCAATATATTAAAACAATATGTGAAAATAATGATTGTATAACATCAATAGATATTTTTCCTTCAGGAAAAATAATTTCAGTATCAAGAGATACATCAATAATAATATGGGATGAAAATTTAATATTATTAGAAAAAATAAATAATGCCCATAATAATTATATTAATGATGTAAAAACAAAAGATGAAAATAATTTTATAACATGTTCATATAAAAATATAAAAATATGGACAAATAAAAATAAAAAATGGATATGTAATCAATCAATAAATAATGCACATAATAGTGTAATATTTAAAATATTATTTTGTTATAATAATAAAATGATTTCATGTTCTGAAGATCAAACAATAAAAATTTGGGAAGAAACAAATAATAAATTTCAATTAATAACATCATTATCTAATTCAGGATGTATTTGTTCAATTTTAATATATGAAAAAAATAATATTTTAATTTCTACTGGTGATAATACAATAATTTGGAATTTTCAAAATTTTTTAATTATAAATAAATTTGATATTGAATGTTTTAGTTCAAATGCTTTGCAAAAAATTGATAATAATAGATTTATAATTGGAGGAGGAAATGATAATATTTTAAATATAATTTCTATTTCTGAAAATCAAATAATTGCAAAAATTTCTTCTATTCAATGTATGGGAATTTGTGTTTTAAAAAATAAAAATATTATTTTAATTGGAGGTTATAGTTATGATATTGTTATATATAATAGTAATAATTATCAGTGTTTGTTATATTTAAAAGATATTTGTATTAATAGTATTTATGGTTTTAAAGAATTAAATAATGGTTTAATAGCTTCTTATTCTTGTAAAAATAATATATTAATATGGGAAATTAAAAAATATAAAAAATAATAAATTTTCATAAAATAATTTTTGGAAAATTAATCTTAATTTTAGTTTTATGATATAAATTATTATTTATTTTTATTATTTTATTAGATTTAATTTTTATAAAAAATTATAAAATATATATTATTATTTTTTTTTGATAATTATATTATATAGAAAAAAAATTATAATAGTATATATTAAAGTAAATATAATTTTTTTTAAAAATAAATGTCTTTTGAACCATCATATAAACCAAATATAGATTCATCAAATTGTACAGACTCAATAAATGTATTAAATATATTTGATAAAAAAATTATAAATGATAGTATATCTTTGGAAAATACAAATAATTCAATTGAAGAAGATAAATCATTTTGTGATTCTTCTTTTTTAAGTCCAGATAAACTTTTTATTTGTAAAAATGAAAATTGCAATAAAAATGTTATTCTTTCTTTATTATTTAAAAATGGAAAATATTATATGGAATTTATATGTGAAGATAATCATAGACAACAAATTGAAATTTCTACTATTATTCATAAAATAAGT
>JAEEGK010029335.1_pt1 | contig 10977 bp, 8 predicted proteins | sample 8958771 | NCBI WGS metagenome assembly JAEEGK01 (sample SAMN16246547, study PRJNA631951) | gut metagenome | biome: gut microbiome; feature: rumen; material: SC-attached | host: Bos | place: Iran: Karaj | collected 2018-10 | reverse complement strand
TCCAGCTAAGAGCCACATTATCAACCTCGTTGTAACTCTCAAAAATCAAATGTTCATCATAGTCTGCAAAGTAAGTTGCAATCTCTGTCCAAAGATCCTCGGCGTCTGATAAAACCTGATTAAAGCTGTCCTCTGAAGTACCAGCATAAATAATTGGCTGCTCATGGTGAGTATTTAAAATTACATACATGTCATTTTTAATTGCGTAATCTACAACAGTTTGAACTCTTTCAAACCAGTCATCAATTACCTTAAGATTTCCATTTTCATCAGTATAAGTATTGTAATACCAAGTTACTGGAATTCTAATTGTGTTAAAGCCCTGAGCCTTAACATATTCAATTAAATCCTCAGTTATTACGATATTTCCCCAAGTTGTCTCCTGATTTAAAACCCCAGTGCCTGTTCTATTACCATAATGAGAATCAAGGGAATTACCTAGGTTCCAGCCCACATTCATAGTGTTCATAAATTCTGTAGCTGAAATAGCATTCATTGTTGTGTTGTGTTTATAGCTTGTAAATTCTGTTAAACTAACAGTTTGTTTGTCATTGAAAAATGTTCTGTAATCGCTTTCAGTATAATTTGAAGTGTTTCTCTTAATATAAACTCCTATGTAAGCTGTTGTATCATCTGGTGTAAACATCTCCCCAGACTGGAAACTAGTTGTCTTTACATAAGTTCCATCTTCTGTATATTCCACAATTGTCATTCGTAAATAATGGTTATCTAAATTAACTCTATAAGTGTCTGCTGCCTTTGAAAGATCAAGATAGCAGCTAGTTGCAAGGCTATCGGCACTTACATTAAAACCAGAGCTTGAAAAACTTCCCATCTGGTAATTTGTAAAATCTGCAAAATCAAAATCCTCAATATCAACGCTTTCAAGACCCGTGCAGTAATACTCCGTATTTAAATCGATTGTAAGTCCTGCATCAAGAAGTCCTAAAACATCCACGCCCCAAACGCTAGAAGATAGGTTAAAGGCTACATAGCAAGCATTTTGGGAAGGCTCATACTTACTACCATTAGTTAAATGATCCACATATCTAATAGTATTACCCTCAGAATCGTATTCCACTAGGGCAAGCTGCATGCGGGAATCGTTAACATTTAAATAATAAGCTTTGTCTGCCTGAATAGCATATTTATTTCTAGTACAGTAAACCCCTGAAGCCTGCTCATAATAGCCGCCCCAAGAATAGTAGTGACCGTATCTGTAATTTGATGAATTACTTAAAGTGCCCTTGTGAACCTCACCTGTTAATCTCTCAGCATCCTCTCTAATAGCTTCAAGGTCCTCAATCACTGTAAAATCAATTGCTGTATCAATATGACTAATTAACTCGCTAGTCTCAAGCTCTAAAACCTCCTCGCAAGAATATTCGTAAAGACTGTAAGTTACATATTTTGCAGATTCATCTGCTGTGAAAATGTCACAATTACCTAAGTCCACCGACTTTATGAAGTTCTTATTCTCATCATATTCATTGATAATAAGACGTAGGAAATTGTTTGGCATTGTTATTTTTATAGATCCCTGATTTACTAAATAATAACTATCAAGTCGAATATAATCATTAATATCTTTAACTTGTCCCTTTTCATCAAAAGTTCCAACCACCCATTCAAGACTAGAATCTAGACTAGTAAGTACATTTTCATTAACTACTAAATCCTCATCTACTGCCTGCTCTGGAGTTTCAGGCTCAGGCTCAGTACTTGGTGTTTCCTCAGGAGTCTTTGTATTTTCCTCCTCACCAGCATTTTCTGTAGCTTGAAGACTTAAACTATAAGTTGAATTCTCAAGATAATATCTAAACTGTCCAATAGTTAAGCTATAATCGCTAGCATTGTAGGCTGAAATACTAAGATATTTTGTTTTTTCATTAAAACTTATTGTAGACTTGTTTGTGATTTCATCCCTTTGAATTACATTTTCATTCTCATCTAATTCATTAATAATTAAGCGAAGAGAACTAATATTAGTTTTGTAAACGTAGGTCTTTGAAGGGTCCACAGTTACTAGATTTCTAAGGCACATATAAGATGTGTAATTAAGAATCTTAGAACCGTCAGTACTTATAAGACCTCGCTTCCAAAGTCCCGGATTATTAAGATTTGTCTTACTAACATCACTAGAGTAGTCCGTGATTTTTTCCTGGCTTATTGTAAAACCCTCTGCAAAAAGATCAGAAAATCTAGTGTACGTCATTGAATAATTCGATGGATTGTAAATAGAAACTGTCACATACTTTGTTGTGTCCTTAATTATCACTTCCGAACCATCATAGATAGTATCATCATAACTAACTACGTTAAAATCCGCATCAAACTGAGACACAACTATGTAGTAATTAGAGCTTGAACAAGAAATTTTATAAACTTCTCCGGGAGTAACCCTCATATACTCCTTTGTTGATAGAAATGAATTCCATGCATCATAATGACCATTGCTTTGATAAATACCCTTTTTCCAATTGTAAAAATCGGACAAATTAACATCTTCAAAAAATGTTTCCTCAGTAGTTTCATTTGCTGCCATAGTAAGATTACTGTTATATGTAAAATTAGTCGTGATAACAGTTGTGGCTACTAAAGCGCAGGCTAGTGCTTTCTTAAAAAAGTTTTTAAGTCTAATCATGTAGAAAAACCTCCTAAGTCAAAAAAATAAAGTCTCGTGTTTCTGGTTTATTACTATCGATTGTTGGCTTAATTAATCTGTAATTCAAATCTAGTCAATTAAGAAAATAGCATCGATACAGGCGATTTAATTGATATTTACTTTGCGTGGAATTCGTATCCTTTAAAACGCACGCTTGTTATCATATCACAAATATTTAAGTATGCGTCTAGTTTTTTACGCAATCTTGATATTTGTACCATGATTGTTTGTCTATCAGTATCAGAATATGTCCCAAATAACTTATTAGATATCTCCTCAAATGTAGTCACCTCTCCATTGTGACTAAGCAATATAACTAAAATCTCATATTCTCTGTTAGATAAACCTATCTCGTCCCCATCACAATAAACCTTATGCGCAAGATAGTTAACTGATAAATGTCCGAATTGTTCAATGGCGCTACTTTTTTCACCTCTACTTTCTTGAATGATTTCTTCCCCTATTAAAGATTTATTATACTGTCTAAATCTTCTCACATTCGCCTGAATTCTGGCATTTATCTCATTTAAACTATAAGGTTTTAAAATGAAGTCGTCTCCACCAACTTCTAAACCTTTTATCTTGTCCTCCTCAGAATCCTTGCCTGTTAAAAACAATATAGGCACATTGGTTAATTTACGCATTCTACTACAAGCTTCAAAGCCATCCATATCCGGCATCATAACATCTAATAAAATGCAATCTACTCTATTCATTTTTAAAATATCAAGGGCATCCTTACTTGAATACGCAGTGTAAACTCTATAATTCTTTTTTTCAAAAAACTTTTTATTCAAATCTATAACTTCTGAATCATCATCCACAAGAAGTACTGTAATATTATCCATAGTTTCCTCCTAAGGTCAGTAATCCCATAATAAAACAGTTATTAAAATAATGCAATTGCTTTTTTAGTTTTTCTTGATAAAGGACGTTGTTTATCATATAATATATTTATATAGTATGTGAATAATTTGATACATTTTCAAAATCTTACCAACAGTTAGAGGTATATTATGGCAATAATTATCGCAAAAATTGAGGAAACAATTATAGCCTATGTAATCATGCTTATATTAGGCGTTCATATAATCTTAACAACGAAAAAATCACGTTTACAAGGTAAGGTATTGTCCTATATTGGCATTGTACATTTATACTACATTTCTTATATATTAACTTTACTTAGCTTTACTGTGTTTAAACACAACTTCAAACCATATTTTTATTTATCTGAAATTTTAAAATTCATCTCGATTATTGGAATTAGTATATTTACCTTTACCACTATTATTTATCTCTTACATTCAAAACTATTTGATAAGAGATTTGTTGAATACATTGCAGCAATAACACTAACTATATCTATCACTTTATATGTCAGCACGCCATTTAGTGGACTAATTTTTAAAATTGATGAAAATATGCAATATATTCGTGGTCCTCTTTATTTATTTCCATATTTGATATCTTTAGTATACTATGTTTTCATTCTAATAGTAATAGTAAATTGTATAAAAACTGCATATGATAAAAATGAAAAGAAATTTGCCTTTATGTTTATTGCTTTTATTATGGTTCCTTTAGTAGGTCAATCCGTATCAAGAGCTGTAAATGTGCCAATTCTAGAAATTAGTTTGGCCATTACATTTTTAATATTCTATTTGGACTTTTCAAAAAGAAATGTGTCTACAGACTCTCTAACTGGCCTAAATAACAGGCGTTTTCTTATAACTGATCTCTACAGCTTAATGAGGCGCAAAAATAGAGATAAGCTGGTTTTACTTATGATTGATGCCAATGATTTTAAAAAGATTAATGATAATTTCGGACATCAAGAAGGGGATAAAAGTCTAATAAGGATTGGACAAGCCCTAGAGCAGTGCACATATTTTCTTAAGCATTGCACTGTTGCAAGATACGGGGGCGATGAGTTTATCATTGCCTTTATTGAAAGGCAGAATAACGACGGGCGCCTAATTGCCTACACCATTACAAAGACCCTTGAAAAGATTAATCAAGAGGAAAATGCAAAATCCGACGTTACGATTTCAATTGGAATTGAAAACTACAAAGAGGAATATTTAACTCCAGAGGAGTTTATAAAAGCGGCAGATGATGCCCTTTACGAAATAAAGAAGGAGAAGTATACATGGAAGAATTTCACTTAGTTTCAATTGAACAAGCTATTATATCCATTATAATCTTAATAATTATAGCCATTGACTTAAGTCGAACCTTTAGGCGTTCTATGCTTAGATCTAGACTTTTGGCTTTTATTGTAATAAACATCTTTTATTTAACTTTTAATTGTATAATTGATGATATAAATATTTACGAAAGCGACTCAAAGTTTTTTATTTACAGCATCTGGATAATTTACTATTCTCTTGAGATTAGTCTTCGTGCCTCACTGTTTTTATGCATGGAGTATTTAATGCGCTCAAAAATCTCCATTTCTACAAAAATAGAATATGTATGCTTAATTTTCCATTTCATTACTTTGTTTTTAATCATTTCCACTCCTTTTACGAATTTAATTTTCTACGTAGGCAAGGATTTAAAAATAGTTTATATGCCATTGTACTTTTTAGTTGACTTTACATCATACTTTTACCTGATTATAAGCGTGCTAAGGGGCACTTACTGCGCAATTATTACACCAAATAATAGGGAGAGAAGAATTTACATACTGATGCTCATTTTCCTTGCATTACCTTATGTTACCTTATTTAGTAAACTCGATCTCTGGGATGGTACAACCGCCATTTCAATCCTTATCTTTTACTTGATTATTCAGCATGAAAATATATCTAAAGACCCGCTTACAAACCTAAACGACAGAACATATCTTAATCAGGATATTGAGAAAATGTTGGCCTCAAACTTAAGGAAACGTACGGCTCTTTTAATGATTGACGGGGACCACTTTAAACAAATTAATGATAATTATGGACATCTTGAAGGGGATAAGAGTTTAATAAGACTAGCAAAAGCCATTACTGAGGGCACTAAAAATCTCCGCTTTGTATCTACTGCTAGATATGGCGGAGATGAATTTGTTGTGTGTTTTATTGAAAATTATGATAGGGAAGCTGAGGTAGTTGCCTCACGAATCTCATCAAAGCTTAAAGAGCTTAACATCATGTCTAATAGCGGCTATGAATTTAACGTTTCTATTGGCATTGCAAAATATGACGACACCATAAAGAATGCCAAGGACTTTATAGAAGCTGCCGACGCCAAGCTCTACGATGTCAAAAATAGTAGAGAAAACTAATTAGATTTCGTAACGTCTGAGTTCGCAGTTTTTCATCTTACATGCTGCAAACTCTTCATTTGTCATATCGTGAAAATAGCTCTCTACCATACGAATTATGCCATTATGAGCCACTAAAAGATAAACCTTTTGGGGCTCTTTTTTTATATCTTCTAAAAGAGAGTAGATTCTGTGAGCACATTTTAACATAGATTCTCCACCCTCAAAGGAGTTAACAAAGTTTTCCTTGGCCTTTGCAAATTCAAGACCATCTCTTGGAGTTCCCTCGTACTTGCCGAAATTTTGCTCCATAAGTCTTTCTTCTTTTCTTGCTGGGATTCCAGTGATTTCGGAAATGTGTAGGGCAGTGTCCCTAGCTCTAATTAAAGGTGAGTAGATGATTTCATCAATCTTTATATTTTCCTTCTTAATCATTTCCCCAAGTTCAATTGCCTGCTTGTGACCAAGCTCAGTCAGCTCCACGTCTGTGCTGCCACAAATCTTATTGGCCACATTCCAAACGGTCTGACCATGTCTAGTATAGTAAAAAACTGCCATAACGCCTCCTAATTTTCCATCCTTAATTTGCTTCTTTTTTCGTTCTTGAAATTCCAACTTTATTGGAATTCTAACGTTCTTGAAATTCTAAAATCAAAAGAGCCAGAGATAAATTCCTTACCTCTGACTCATTTTAACATATATTTACCTGATTAACTAATGATTTAGGCAAAAGCTCATTTTATAAAAGAGCTCTATAAAGGCCTTCGATTTCTTCTACTGTTGGCTGCTTTGGATTTCCTGGGAAACAAGCATCAGCGTGTGCTGACTCTGCAAGGAAATGTACATCCTCATCCTTAACGATATCCTTTAAATCCTTAGGAATTCCAACATCTGCAGAAAGCTTAGCAACAGCATCTACGGCTGCCTTTCTGTACTCGTCCTGAGACATATTTTCAGTACCTTCTACACCCATTGCCTTAGCAATATCTCTAAACTTCTCGCCTGTAGCATCAGCGTTGTAAGCCATGATAGATGGGAGAAGAATTGCATTTGCCACACCATGAGGTGTATCGTATACAGCACCTAGTGGGTGAGCCATTGAGTGAACCAAGCCAAGACCTACATTAGAGAAGCCCATACCTGCTACATACTGGCCAAGTGCCATGCCTTCTCTGCCTTCTGGCTTATTCTCAACAGCAGCTCTTAAGTGCTTAGAAATAAGCTCGATTGCCTTTAAATGGAACATGTCTGATAATTCCCAAGCTCCATTAGTAATATATCCTTCAATTGCATGTGTTAAAGCATCCATGCCTGTTGCAGCTGTTAAGCCCTTTGGCATTGATGACATCATGTCTGGATCAACAACAGCCACGATTGGAATATCCTTAGGATCAACACATACCATCTTACGATTCTTTTCAGCATCAGTAATTACGTAGTTAATTGTAACCTCAGCTGCAGTACCAGCAGTAGTAGGAACTGCGATAATTGGAACTGATGGTTTCTTTGTATCAGCTACACCTTCAAGGCTTCTAACGTCTGCAAAATCTGGATTGTTAATAATAATTCCGATTGCCTTTGCAGTATCCATTGATGAACCGCCACCAATTGCGATGATGTAGTCAGTTCCAGCCTTCTTAAAGCTTTCAACACCTGTCTGTACATTTTCAATAGTTGGATTAGGCTTAATGTTAGAATATAATTCATAAGCTAAACCAGCACCATCAAGCACGTCTAATACCTTCTTAGTTACCCCAAATTTTACTAAGTCTGGATCAGAGCAGACAAATGCCTTCTTAAAACCTCTTTCCTTAACTTCAGTTGCAATCTCCTTGATTGCGCCTGCCCCATGATAAGAACGTTCATTAAGTACAAATCTGTTTGCCATATAAAAACCTCCACTTATATTATTTATTTGACAATGCCACTAAATCATGTCGTTTTTGCACAAAAATATTAGTTGTCACCCGTCAAATCCTTCTAGTTAATATTTTAACACTTTTTGAATATAGTACAAGTATTTTAAGGCAAGTTTTAAAAATTATTTTTATATATCTTTTTATCTGATTTCCCTTATGAAAATGTAGTATTTGCCTGTTTTTCCAAAAAAAGTAAAGTAATACTTTGCCTCTGCTTTACAGTTAGTGATAAAGAACTTATAATTAGCCAAAAAGTGTTGGATAACAAACTAAAGATTTCAATTAATTTCTAATAGCTAATGGAATTTAAGTAAGTTACCTGATAGGAAAGGAATAAAAAATGAGATATAAATTAGCTGTCTTTGATTTAGATGGAACCCTTCTTGATACCTTAAAGGATCTTTGGGCTTCAGTAAATGTAATACTTAAGGCTCACAACCATCCTGAAAGAAGTCTTGAAGAAATCCGACAATTTGTTGGTAACGGTTCTGTAAAACTTATAGAAAGAGCAGTGCCAGCAGGTACAAGTAAAGAAGAAGAAAAAATCATCCACGATGAATATAAGGAATATTATGACAAGCATTGTAACGACTTAACTAAGGCTTACGATGGTATTTTAGATGTCCTAAAAGTTCTTAAAAATAATGGAGTAAAACTTGCCATTCTTTCAAATAAGCCAAACTTTACAGTGGAAAAGCTTAATGATATTTACTTTGAAGGTCTTTTTGAAATCGCAAGAGGCTCTCTTCCTGAGGTTGCTGTAAAGCCAGCACCAGACTCGCTTTTAAGAATTCTAGAGGAGTTAAAGATTGCAAAGGAGGATACTGTTTACATCGGCGACTCAGATGTTGATGTAAATACAGCTAAAAACGCAGGGGTTGATGAAATCGCCGTTACCTGGGGCTTTAGAGATAAGGACTTTTTAGAGGCAAACGGAGCCACAACATTTGCAAATAAATGCGAGGAACTTCTAGATTTAATCTAGTTATATAGTTCTTAAATGTAATTAAAGATGTAATCTGCCTGTTTACAGGTATTTTTTTAGCCCAATGTTATGCGATACATTTTTTTAAAAAAATTTTGCACAATCTATTATAAGGTTATATAATATTTTATGTGTCTTAATCCGGTGGAGATTTTAAATACATTTTCATCCAAATATGAAGATTATTTATGAAAAATCTCGACCAAGTTTATGGAGGTAAAAAGAATGAGTATTAGAATTGGTATTCTAGGTTATGGTAACCTCGCTCGTGGAGTTGAGAGTGCCATTAGACAAAACGATGATCTTGAACTTGTTGCTGTATTTACAAGAAGAGATCCAAAGACTGTAACTATAAAGACTGAAGGCGTTCCAGTTGATTCAGTTGATAATGTAGAAAGCTATGTTGATAAGATTGATGTCTTAGTATTAGCTGGTGGTTCTGCAACTGATTTACCAGAGCAGACTCCTAAGTACGCTAAGTTATTCAACGTAATCGACAGTTTCGATACACATGCAAGAATTCCTGAGCATTTTGCAAATGTTGATGCTTCAGCTAAGGAATCTAAGCACGTTGGAATCATCTCTATGGGATGGGATCCAGGTATGTTCTCACTTCTTCGTATGATTTCAACTTCTGTTTTACCAGAGGGTGAAAACTACACATTCTGGGGTCGTGGTGTTAGCCAGGGTCACTCAGATGCTATTAGAAGAATTGATGGCGTTGTTGATGCTAGACAGTACACAGTTCCTATTGAAGCTGCTGTTGAAAGAGTACGTTCAGGTGAAAACCCAGAACTTACAACAAGAGAAAAGCATTTAAGAGAATGCTATGTTGTAGCAGAAGAAGGCGCTGACCTTGCTCGTATCGAGAAGGAAATCAAGGAAATGCCTAACTACTTTGCAGATTACGATACAACTGTAAACTTCATCTCTGAAGAAGAATTAAAAAAGAACCATTCAGGTCTTCCACACGGTGGTTTCGTACTTAGAAGTGGTGTTACAGGCTTTGACAAGGAACATAAGCACATCATCGAATACAAGCTTACACTTGATTCAAACCCAGAATTTACAGGTTCTGTAATTGCAGCTTATGCAAGAGCAGCTTACAAGCTAGCTAATGAAGGTTCATTTGGTTGTAAGACAGTATTTGATATTGCTCCTTCATACATCAGCCCACTTTCAGGTGAGGAATTAAGAAAGCACTTATTATAATTTCATTTCGGTGGAATTGTAGTGGAATGGAGGCTCCCAGCGAAAGCTGGGAGCTTTTTTAGTGGTGTTTTGTGTTTATCCGGGAATTTTGGCATATTCTCGGGGATTTTGTCGTTTATCCGGGAATTTTGTCGTTTATCCGGGAATTTGGGCATATTTTCGGGAATTTTGTCGCCAGAATTCTAATTTTACTTTGATTTGTGGTCAAAACTTGCTATTTACTGTTTTACAGGCACAAGAATTGTTCTCTTTATTTAATTACCCTATAATTCCTTGTGACTTTTATTTAGTGATTTGCTTCCTATAAGCACAAAGCAACTTGCTTAGTCCCTTCAGGCTTATGTAGAGTAGTGACTTTTTTCTCACTTTTATTAATTTGCAGCCACATTATGTCCAATTTTTACAAAAGCATTTAAGAAAGGTCTGTGGCTATAAAAGCTAGATAAGTAGAATATAGTCACACAGCTAATAAAGAATAATAAAAGCAAGTAAAAATGAAGACAAGATTATAGTAATTTATAAAATGTCGTTTTTATCAATAATTTACAAACTGTCTTTTTTCGTATTTTACGCAATTTTTTTCAAAAATACTGTTGACAAAAAATGTCTGACCATGTATTATTAAACACGTGCTGCGGCACACAACAAATTAAGACATGCGCGAGTGGCTCAGTGGTGGAGCACCTCCTTGCCAAGGAGGGGGTCGCGGGTTCGATCCCCGTCTCGCGCTCTTTTAATGCAAATTTTTAAAAACTCATAGAGCGATGGATCTACATAATAATGCTGAAGGAAGAGATGTAATCCATTGGTATGACACGATATTGAATGTATCGGACAAAAAATTAAAAAATCGAATTAAAAAGAAACTTACTAACAAAAAATCAGATATTTACTGGTTACACAAATAGGAGAAAATCAAAATGAAGAAAGTATTATT
>JAEEGK010029334.1_pt1 | contig 10977 bp, 7 predicted proteins | sample 8958771 | NCBI WGS metagenome assembly JAEEGK01 (sample SAMN16246547, study PRJNA631951) | gut metagenome | biome: gut microbiome; feature: rumen; material: SC-attached | host: Bos | place: Iran: Karaj | collected 2018-10 | reverse complement strand
TAATGAAATTATGTTTTTTGTTTTGAATTTGTCAAGAGCTTTTGAATCAAATGAAATATCTAATAATTTAAATGATTGGATAGATTTAATTTTTGGAACTACTCAAAAAATAGATGAAACTTATTTACCAAACAAAGCAAAAATTCAAGAATTTAAAGATAATTTAAAAGTTGGATTTTTTAAAACTTTGAATTTTTTGAAAAATAAAATAACTGATAATGAAACTAAAGAAAAAATTAATGTTAAAAATTTATTTAGACCTGAAAGTTATTTAGATAATCCAGAAATTGAAGATTTATTAAATGAAAAAGATAATGAAAAGAAAAAATTATTTTATGAATCAGTTGAATTTGGAGTAATTCCAAAACAAATTTTAAAAGAAAATTGTGGACAAAAAATTAATGAAAATTACAATAGAAATTTTAAAAAAAATATTAAACATTTAATTAATAAAAATATTATTTCTTATTTAAAAAATCCAGATTTTAAATTAAGAAAAGAAAAATTTTATAAAAAATATTTTAAATATTCAATTTCTGCTTGGGAAATTATTGAACAAAAAAATTATCTTTTAATTGGAAATTCAAATGGAGAATTAATTATTTTTAAATATACAAAATATGAAAGAAATCTTTTTGATAATTTAATAAATTTAAAATTCAAAAAAAAAATAATAAATCATACAAATTCAATAGTTTCAATTTATTACAATGATGATTTAAATTTATTTATAACATTTTCTTTAGATTGTTATATAAATATTTATACAATAGATTTTAAATTATTAAATTCATTTAAAGACGAAGAAAATTTCAAAAATGAACCATCAAAAAATAGTTTTGCTTATTTAATTTCTCATCCAATTCCTTCAATTATTATTTATAATCATCCTTTATTATTATCTTATTGTTTAAATGTTGGTTTAAATGAATTTTCTAATAAAGTAATAAAAATAAATGTTGAAGAACCTTTTGAAAAATCAATTATTGTAAAAGATTTATTTTTTGAAGAAATTTTAATTACTACTGATAAAACAAGAAAAAAAATGTCTTTATTTAGTTTGCCTGAATTAAATAAATATAAAAAAGATATTATTCTTAATCATGATAAAATTAATAATTTTTATGTAGATGGAGAAAAAAAACTATTACTTGAATATGAAAATAATGTTTTAACTTCTTATTTTATTAACCAAATAATTTAAATATAAAATTAATTAAATTTTTAATAACATTAATTAATTTATTAGATTATTTTATTTAAGCAAAGAAAAATTGAAATTTTTTTATTAATTTTTTACTTAAAAAAATATTCATAATTATCATTTAATTCATATTTTCTAATAATTCTTTTCATTTTTTTTCTATATTTAAATATCAAAAATATTAAAATCAAAATAAAAATAATTAAAATAAAAATAATAAAATTCGAAAATAAACTTTTATTATTTAAATTATTATAAAATCCAATTTCATTAGAATCAGCATTAAAAACAAATTTATATTTAATTAAAAAAGGTTTTCCTAAAATAAAATAATTAAAATTTTTATTTTCATTAAAAACAATTTTAAAATAAATTTTTCCTTCAAATTCATCAAAAACATCATTAAAATCTAATTCAAAAGTTTTATTTAAATCTTTACTAATAAATTTAATTTTATCAAATTTTTTAATATTAAAATTATTATTACAATAATAAAATAAATAATTTAAATTTTTCATTTTTTCTTCAAAACAAATTTTTTTATTAATTTTTTCTTTAAAAAAATTATTTAAAATAATTTCATGAAATTCATTAGAACCAACAATTAAATTTGATTCAGGACTTAAATAAATTTTTCTTTCTATCATTTTATAATTTAAAAAAATAATATCATCAAATAAAACATCCCAATTAAATTTATCTTTTCTTTTTTGAGCTTTTGTAAAATGTAAAGAATTTTTATTATAATTTTTATTATAATTATGAGGAAAATCTCCAATTATAATTTTTCCTTTTTCTTTTGATTCATATTCAAATGAAAAAATTTTTGATTTTGTTATATTTCTTTCAAATAAATTTGTAATTATATTTAATTTTTTATCTCTTTCACCATATTGAACTGAATTAAATCCAATTTCTGAAGGTAAATAATCATTACTATTTATTGATAATTCTGTTGATAAAATAAAATTATAATTATTAATATTAATTTCTTTATTTTTATTGTCTTTAATTTTGATAGAATCTTCTGAATAAATTCCTATATTATAATTTTCTTCTAAAAAACTTGTTTCATAAATTTCTTGGAAAGTTGAAGATTTATTTTGATCATATTTATGATTTTTTAAATTATTTCCTTTGATGTAAAAAAAAGAAATATTAAAAAAAATAAAACTTTCAATTTTTTGAGAAGGATTTCCAATTTTGAAATTTGTATAAATTAAATTATAAAAATAATTTTCTAAATAAGATTTTTCTTTATTAAATTTTAAATATTTTGTATTAAAATTAAGAACTATAATTTTATTTTCAATAATTTTAAAGAAAAATAAAAATATAAAAATATTTTTCATTTAAAATTAAACATTTAATTTTATAAAATTAAATATTTAAATAATTTTTTTAAATGATTAAAACAAATTTTTCAAATAGAAACATAAATAAAAAAGAAAATAATAATAATAAAAATTTACAATTAAAAATTAAAAATAATAATTGTATTCATAAAAATAATCTTCAATTAATAAAATCATTTTCAAATCAAATAATTTCAAACAACATCGATAAAAAAATTCATAATTTAAAAAATGAAATAAATTTATTAAAATATTTTACAAACAATAAAAAAAAAAATAATTTTTATAATAATAATAACAATAATAATAACAATAATAATAATAATAATTCAAGAAATGTAAAAAGCGCAAAACAAAAAAATAATGTTAATATTATTAATAATTTTACAAATCGATATTCAAGAAATTTCCCACAAAAAAATTTCATTAATGTTAATAGTAATTATTCTTATCATATCACTGGTAATGAAATTACAACAAATAATTTAAATATTTTTATTAATTCTCCTTCAAAAAAAAATAAATCTAGTTTAAATTTTGAAAAAAAAAAAGATAATAATAATAATAAAAATCAATTTAATACATCTAAAAATTCTAGTAATATTAATAATTATAATAATTTAATTTATTTGAATAATCCTAATTCGAAAAAAATTAAAAATGTGTGTTTATATAAAACAAAAAATTATAATTATAATGATAAAATTTTTAAACAAGAAAAAAAAGAAATTAGTTTGAAAAAAAATGAAAAAAATTCTATTTTAAATTGTTTTGATGTTAATTCAAAAACTATGAAAAATAATAATAATAATATAAAAAAAAATTCTATTAATTCTAGTCAAAGAAAATATAAAAAAGAATTACATAAAAGTTTATCTGAATTTAAAGAAAATAATAATAAATTAATAAATAGTTTTGATACAAATATTTTTCAAAAAAAACAAAAAAATTATTTTGTTCATATTAAAAATCATTCTTTAGCTTCAAAATTATTAAACAATAATAATAATATTATTATTAATAATAATTACATTGAAGATTTTGATTCAGAAAATGAAAATAATAATAAAATTTCAAAAAAAGATTTTAATAATAAATATAATAAAAAAACAGAAAATAAAAGATATAATGAAGATGAAGGACCAGAACATATGCATTTTTCAATAGTAAAACTTATTCAATATAATAAAAATAAAATGATGAAAATAATGAATTAAAAGTATTTTTTTTTTCAAATTATATTTTATTTATAAATAATTTGTTTTAAATTCTATTTTATTATTTATTATTTATTCTTAATAATAATATTATTATAATTATTAATATAAATTTTATTATTATATAAAATAAAAATAATATTTTATTATTTTAATAAAAAAAATTAAAATTCCAATAATTATTAATTATCGAATCTATTTATTTTTATAAAAAAATGTTCAATTCAAAAAAAATAAAATTACTTTCATTTACTTTTTTACTTTCATTTTTAATATTATTTTACATAAAAAATTATCCATCAACCGAAAAAATATTTTTTAACCAAAATTCAATTAGAAATTTAATAGAAAAATCCGATGTTGATGAAATTTGTGAAAAATCTGATTCAAAATTAGATTCATATTTTTTAAGACCAGAATATAATTTTACATTTGATGAAAACGGAAATAAATGGGCAAATTACATAATCGAATACCTTCGAAACGATGATACAGAAGAATTTATAAATAATTATTACAAACGAGTTTTACCATTTTTAATATTCATCGCTTTGCCTATTTTTTTAATTTTTTTTTGGATTGGTTATTGTTGTTGTTGTTGTTGTCCATGTTGTTGTTGTAAGCAAAAAGGAAGAGAAAATTGTTGTAGATTTTTTAGTTTTTTAGTTGCATTAATAATGAATGGAATAGTTATTGTTGGTTGCGTATATGGATTCGCAACGACTAAAAATTTTATAAATTCAATGAATGATACTACTTGTGTTGTAATGAAAACATATTTAGATGTAATTAAAGGAGAAAATTTAAAGGAAAGTCCAAAATGGATTGGATCTAAAAATATTTTAGATGTTTTGAATCAAATTATTGATAAATTAGATCACATTAATGAACTTATTAATAATTTGTCGGAAAATAAAGAAGAATTAGATGAAGAATATAATGAATATTTAGAATTCCAAAGAAATAAAGAAGAAGAAATTAAAAAATATGTTGTTACTAATCCAAATGTTAATAATAATAATAATAAAGATGAAGTAGTTCCAATTTATACTAAAAATAGAGATGAAAAAATAAATGATTTAAATTCATATTTACAAACAATTGTTGATTCAATTGGCGAATTAACTGAAAATATGCAAATTTTAAAAAATAAAGATAATATAAAAGACACTAAAAACAAATTAAACAATGCAATAGATGACATTCGAGATTTAGAAAGTAAATTTACTGAGAGAGAAGATATATTAAATGATTGGATAAAAGGTCAAAAAGAAGTTAATAAATATTCAAAAAAAGGTTATTACTTTTTTTTTGTTTTCATCGCAGGTTTAGCTATAATTTCTTTAATTCTTTCTTTATTTTTAGTAGGTCAAGTTTGTTTTTGTTTTCCTAAATTATTTTTGCATATAATTTGGAACATTAATCAATTATTAATGATATTAATTTTTTTATTAGGAGGCATTTTAGGAATTTTAGGTGTTTTATTAACAGATGGTATCGATGTTTTTAATTACGCAATTAGTGATAAAAATTTAAATGAAACTATTAATAATGATCCTATAATATTTACTGGAAGTTCAAGAGAATATTTAGATATTTGTTTCAATGGTAATGGAAGTATTATAGAGAAATTAGATATTAAAACTGATGAAATAGATTCTTTAAATTCTGCTTTTCAATCTTATTCTAATTTTTCTGAATTAGATAGTGAAAATATTATTAATTCTTTTAATGATTTTAATCAATATTACAAAGATATAAAAAATAATATGAATAATATGATTTATGATGAATCATATAATGTTTATAATGATTTATTGAATTTTGATAAATATACTGATAGTGAAAATAAGAATTCTCGTCAAAATAAATCAAATGATAATTTTCTGATTAATGATATTTGGAGATTTAATTGTTCTGATGAAGGTACAAATTGTAAGATTATTAAGAATTATAAAGATGAAAATATGACACTAAATTATGAACAGTGTAAATTAAATGATGAATTTGCAAATTTAAAATTAGCTGCTGATAAGTATTTAGTTAATTTTTATAAATTTGATTTAAATTGTAGTGAACAATTAGAAAATATATTACAAGTAAACAATGAATATAAAACTAAATTAGATAATATTTCAACTATCGCAGAAATTAGTTTATATAATGCTAAAAATATTACAAATATTTTAAATGAAGTTTTTTATAATTATATTGGTGGTGATAGTAATATTTTAGATATATTAAGTTGTAAATTTTTAAAAAGAGACAAAAATATTATTTTATCTGAATTAGATAATAAATTCACAAGTAATGTAACAAAAATGTCAACTGATATTTTAACTATTGCATGTGCAATGGCTTTAGGAACATTCTTTTTATTAATAGTTATAAATAGATATGTTGATTCTAAAAAATTGAAGAAAAAGCCATCAAAAAAGAGTAAAAAGAAAATAATAGAAGAAAAAGTTGATAATAAAGATAATTCAGATACAGTAATTGAAAATGATGACACAGTTGAAAATGTTTAAAAAAAAAATATTAATATTAAATTTAATAAAAATCATTTATATTTTTCTTTATTAATTTTAATTATTATTATAAATAAATTTATATAAAAAATTTAATTATTTTTTGACATCAAACTTGCAGAAAAAGAAAATCCAGGTTCATTTTTAATATAATTAATTTTATCTTTCATTTTTAAATCACTAAAAATATCATCAATTTTAACATTCATTAAATTTCCAATTATTTCATTATTAAGATCAAAAGAAAATTTTTCAATATAATTTTCAATTTCATTATTATTATTATTTTTAAATTCTTTTAAATTTCCTCCAACTAAAAAAAAATTCTCATTATTCATTAAAACATGAAAATTACTTCTAGCTTGTTTTAATTTTCCTATTTCTTCAACAGTTTCATCATTTGTATTTATTTCAAATATCGAATCAATAATTTCTTTTCCATTCGTTCCACCACAAATAATAATATTATCATCATTAGAAAACATTCCTGCACAAGCCAAAGGCAAATTTTCAATATTTTTTCCTTTTAAAATTAAATTTTTCCAAACAGATTTTTCAAAATTTTCAACATTAATTTCACATTTTGTTAATTTATTTTCACAATATTTTCCATTTGCTTCAAATCCACCATATAAAAATAAATTATTTTCATTAATAACACAATAAGAAAAATTCGCTTTAGCACTTATTAAATCAGGAAAATTTTTCCATTTTTTTTCATTAATATCCAAAATTTCATTTTTTAATACAAAATTTTTCTCATTTTTTCCGCCAAAAACTAAAATGAATTTATTTTTAATGTTTATTGAACCATGCATAAAACGAGCGTAATTTAAATCTTCATATTTTAAATCTAAAAAACATTTTTCGTTGTTTAAATTTAAAACAAAAGTTGTTTTTGATGAAGATTTTTCATTTAAATTAAATCCTCCAGTTAAAATTAAAACTTTTTCGTTTTTTTTTTCTTTCGAATCGTAAATTTCACATAAAGAAGGTTTTAATAAATTTTCTATTCCTGAATTTGGTAATTTTATGTCGCTTATTAATATAGATTTCCATTCAGTTCCATTGTATATTAAAATTGACATGTTTACTAAAATTATTAATTCGTTGTTTGTGTCCATCAAATCAAATTTTGGAATTTCCATTTTAAAATAATTTTTTTATTTTAAATTTATTTTTGTTAATATTTTAAATTTATTTTTGTTTTTTTATTTTAAATTTATTTTTTTTAATAAATTATGAAATGGATTTTTATTTTGTTTTTTTCAATTTTTATTATTGATTTTTTATATAAAAATTTATTTGAAAATAAAAAAAATAATAATAATTATAAATTATCAAATAAAAAAAAACAAAATAAAAATATTTTTAATCAAGAATTAATAAAAAATAATCAAACAAAAAGAAAAAAAATAAAAAATTTAATTGAAGAAGAAAATATTAATAACGAAAATGATAATATTATAAATGATGATGAATTTATTTATCCTAAAAAACAAATAAATTTTGATAATGATGAATTTGATATTTCACCTGATGAAAATAATTATATATATAATTTAACATTTATATACGATGAAAATATCTACAAAGAAAATTTAAATAATTATATTAAATGGTTGAATGGAAATTATTCTCAATTAAATATTTTTTATAAACATTTGCCAGTAGAAAAAAAATATTTTATTTTATCAAAAATTGTTTTTGTTTCAAGTATTTTTTTTACTATTTTTTTTGTTTTTTTTGATAAAATTTGTAATTATATTTATATAAATCAAAATATTGTGAATATTATTTCAAATTCAAAATATGTTCTTTCTATTTGTTCATATTTTATTCATTATTTTTTAATGAAAAGAATTGAAAATTCATATGCGTTTGAAATTTATATTAATAATATTTTATATTATTCTGCGATAAAAAATGGAAAAATTCCAAATTATGAAGAAATTGAAAAAATTTTGAGTAATTTAAAAATATTGAAAAAATTATAATTTTTGTAAATAAATGAAATAATATTTAAAATCATATTTTAATAATTTTATTAATATATAAAATAAAATTAATAATTTAATAATTTAAATATTATTTATAAATTAATTTAAATAATAATAATAATAAATTTATATTATAACATAAACATAATCTAACAAATTCTCTTTTATTATCAAAATAATAAATTATTACAAAATTAATTAATTATTATTATTATTATTAATATTATTATTATTATTATTTTCTATATTTTCAATTTCATTTTCATCATCGAAAATTTTCGAATTTTTATCATCATTTTTATCATTTTGAAAGAAATTATCATTATTATTACTAAGTAATCCGCTTGTATTAAGTAAATTATTATTATTATTAAAAAAATCATTATTTAAATTATTATTTTTAAAATCTAAATCATAAAAATTATTTGAATTATTACTAATAATGCTATTATCTAAATTTAAATTAGGTAAATTTAAACTATCAATACTTCCTTTTCTACTTTGACTATAATGAATAGGACTTAAAGGAACTTCTTTAGAAAAAGAATTTGCACTTGTTAACATTGGAATATTTTTATTATTATTTGGCATTTCTTTTGATTCAAATTGCTTTCCTAAATAATTAAAATTATAAGGATAAAATTCATTTGAAATTGATATATCATTTGGGGATAATAAATTATTTAATTCTGTGTTTGAATTTTTTAATTTAGGTTTTTTTATTATTAATTCTAATATAAAATAAACAACAGCTTCTAATTTTTTGTTATATTCGGATTTTTTTAATATTTCTTGTAACATTTGTTGATTTTGTGTTAAAAAATCTTCATTTTGTTTGCCTAATTTTTCTACTTTTTCTTCTAAATTTTTTTGTTTTATTGAATTTTCATTTACGCTTTGAATTAAAAAATTTAATGCTTTTTCTAATGAATGTTTTGTTACTTTTTTGTTATTATTCATTGGAATTATAGGATTACAACAATTGCAATTACAATATTCAACTAAAGCTTGATGATTATTTAATAAATTATTATTTAATAAATCATTGTTTTGTTCTTGAATATTTTCTTTTTTATTTTTTCTTTTGATAGTTTTAATTAAATCTTGATTGCCTTTAATAAATTTAGGATGCTGAAAAATATGTTCATTTTGATTAGATCTTTTTTTATGAAAATCATACATATTTAATTGTCTAACAAAAGAAGAAAAATTATTATGTTTATAAAATTTAGGTAAAATATTTTCTGTAAAATCATGTAAATTAATAATTGAAAAATATTTTCCATCTTCGCTCCAATTAATAATATTTTTATATTCAGGAGTTTCTAAAATTGTGTATAATTTTAATAAAAAATTTGGATAATCATCTTTTTTTGTTTTATTTTCATTTAAATTTTCATTGTTTTGTGGTCTTTGATGTTTTTGATTTAATGTTTTCATATTATTTATATTTTTGTTAAAATATTTTATAATAAATTTTAATTAATTAAAAAATTTTTTTATTTATTTTTTTTTATTAATTATTTTTTTTTATCTTAAATCATCATCATCAAAATCATTTTCTTTTTCAATTTCGTTGAATTTTATTTTTATTTTTTTCAACATTTCATTTAACCAATTTTTATCTATAATTTTATTATTTTTAATATTATTTTGAAGTTCATATGAAACAATTTCATAAGTTAACTTTTCATCATTATTATCATTATCAAAACTTTTTTCAAATAATTCAACGAAGTTCATTAAACATTTTCCTAAAGAAGAAGTTCTAAAATCTTTGTCAATTTCAAAATATTTATTTAAAAATGCTTTTGCTGAAGAATAATCATCATATGCAAAATAAGTTATTACATTTTTTGCAAAATAATCTTTTGCAAAATATTTATTAATATTATTTGTATTATCTTTTAAATATTCATTTCCTATTTCATCATAAAAATATTTTGCTTCTGATAAATCTTCTTTAATATTATTTAATGTTATTAAATCTGCTTTTGCGTTTTTTATTTTGTTTTTTGCGTTATTATTTTTTTCTTTGTCCATTTCGTAAAAATCATATGATTTTTGATAAAGTTCTAAACATTCGTTTATTTTAGTTTTATCTGATTCTAAATTTTTTGCTTTTTTATATGTTAATTCACCTGCTTTTGAAAATTCATTGTTTTTTAAATAAATATTTATTAATTTATCATTAATTTTTTTAATTTTTTCGTAATCGTTTGTTTTTTCATAACAATTTAATAACGAATCATATGAATCAAGAATTTCTTCTTCCATTTTTAAACCTTCTTGTAAGGAAATTACTTCATTGTAACATTCTGCTGCTTTTTTATATTCTTTATTATATATATAAATTTCTGCTGCTTCTTTGTATAAATTTAATGCTTTTTCTAATCTTTCGTTTGTATCTGAAAAAACTGCTTTAAAAAAACCGGGTTTAATGTATTTTTCTGCTTTTTTTATTAATTTTTCGGGATTTTGTTCCATAAATTAATAAAATTTTATTAATTAGTAAAAAATTAAATAATACAATGAAATAAAAATTAAAAATTCTATAATTATTAAAATTATATTGAATTTTTATTTAATAATAAATTGATTTTATTTATTATTAAAAATTTTAAATATGGGGATTGGGGATTGGGGATTGGGGATTGGGGATTGGGGATTGGG
>JAEEGK010029333.1_pt1 | contig 10977 bp, 7 predicted proteins | sample 8958771 | NCBI WGS metagenome assembly JAEEGK01 (sample SAMN16246547, study PRJNA631951) | gut metagenome | biome: gut microbiome; feature: rumen; material: SC-attached | host: Bos | place: Iran: Karaj | collected 2018-10 | reverse complement strand
CCGCGTGTTCGACGGCATGGGCCGCCCCATCGACGACGGTCCGGAGATCCTGGCGGACAAGTATGAGGACATCAACGGTCTGCCCATGAACCCCGCAGCCCGAGACTATCCCTCCGAATTCATCCAGACCGGCATTTCCGCCATCGACGGGCTGAATACCCTGGTCCGCGGACAGAAGCTGCCCATCTTCTCCGGCTCCGGCCTCCCCCACGCCAACCTGGCCGCTCAGATCGCCCGCCAGGCCAAGGTGCTGGGCACCAGCGATCCCTTTGCCGTCGTCTTTGCCGCCATCGGCATCACCTTCGAGGAGTCGGAATACTTCGTCAATGAATTCCGGCGCACCGGCGCCCTGGACCGCACCGTCATGTTCTCCAACCTGGCCAACGACCCCGCCGTGGAACGCATCTCCACCCCCCGCATGGCGCTGACGGCGGCGGAATACCTGGCCTTTGAGCAGAATATGCATGTGCTGGTCATCATGACGGACATCACCAACTACGCGGAAGCTCTCCGCGAAATCTCCGCCGCCCGGAAGGAAGTCCCCGGACGCCGCGGTTATCCCGGCTATCTTTACACGGACCTAGCCTCCATGTACGAGCGGGCCGGACGCCGTCAGGGAAAGAAGGGCTCCATTACCCTCATCCCCATCCTGACCATGCCGGAGGACGACATCACCCACCCCATCCCCGACCTGACCGGATATATCACCGAGGGGCAGATCATCCTCTCCCGCGAGCTTTATCTGAAAAACTTCCTGCCTCCCATCGACGTTCTCCCCTCTCTGAGCCGTCTGAAGGATAAGGGCATCGGTGAGGGAAAGACCCGGGAGGATCACGCCGGCACCATGAACCAGCTCTTTGCCGCTTACAGCGCCGGCAAGGACGCCGCCGAGCTGATGACCATTCTGGGCGAGGCCGCCCTTTCCGACACCGACAAGCTCTACGCCAAGTTCGCCGGAGAGTTCGAGAAGCTCTATATCGGCCAGGGCCAGGAGACGGACCGCAGCATCGAGGAGACCCTGGACATCGGCTGGAAGCTGCTCAGTATCCTGCCCAAGAGCGAGCTGAAGCGCATCAAGCTGGAGTATATCGAGAAGTATCTCCCCAAGGAGGACTGAGCATGGCCGTCATGTCGGATATCAAGCCGACCCGCATGGAGCTGAAGAAGACCAAGGCCCGTCTCAAGACCGCCACCCGCGGCCACAAGCTGCTGAAGGACAAGCGGGATGAGCTGATGCGCAACTTTCTTCAGATCGTGCGGGAAAACAAGGCCCTGCGCCAGAAGGTGGAGAAGGGTCTTGCGGAAGCCATGGCCAGCATGGCCAACGCTTCCCGGCTCATGAGCCCGGAGATCCTGGAGCAATCCCTCCTCTGCCCCAAGCAGGGCGTGGAGGTGGATATCCAGCTGAAAAACATCATGAGCGTCAATATCCCCGAATATGGCTTCCGCACCCGCACCGACGCCGCCGAGGACATTTATCCCTATGGCTACGCCATGACCTCCGGTGAGCTGGACGAGAGCATCGACCGGCTCAGCGAAGTCTTCCGGGATATGCTGGAGCTGGCCAGGGCGGAGAAATCCATGCAGCTCATGGCAGCGGAGATCGAACGCACCCGCCGCCGCGTCAACGCCCTGGAATACGTTATGATCCCCCAGATGCAGGACACCATCCGCTACATCACCATGAAGCTGGAGGAAAACGAGCGCAGCACCACTACCCGTCTGATGAAGGTCAAGGATCAGATCCTTCAGGAAGCCCACGATTTCGAATACTGACACAGGACCTGCCCCGCATCCGAAAGGAGGCGGGGCTTCTTTTTTCGTTGCATCGCCGGAGGTAATGCGCTATAATATCTTTACTTTGATTTAGGAGAATGCAAATGGCACTTGCTTTTGTGATCGACGCGGCCAAATGCAACGGCTGCTATAACTGCCAGATCGCCTGCAAGGACGAGCATGTGGGCAACGACTGGAGCCCTTATGCCAAGCCGCAGCCGGAGATCGGCCAGTTCTGGCTTCGCGTGGAGGAGCAGGTGATGGGCACGATCCCCAAGGTGCGCATCCATTACCTCCCCCGCCTCTGCAACCACTGTGAAAAGGCCGCCTGCCTGGAAGCCTGCCCGGAAAAAGCCATCCTTCGCCGGGAGGATGGGCTGGTGCTGATAGAGCCTGAGAAGTGCACCGGCTGCGGCATATGCCGCGACGCCTGTCCCTACGGCGTCATTTATATGAATGCGGAGCTGAAAATCGCCCAGAAGTGCACCGGCTGCGCCCATCTCCTGGACCACGGTGCGAAGATGCCCCGCTGCGTGGAGGCCTGCCCCACGGAGGCCATCACTTTCGGGAAGGAAGAGGAGCTGGAGGACGAAATCGACGGCGCTGAGGTTTGGCAGCCGGAGACCGGGCTCCATCCCAGGGTCTATTATCGCAACGTGCCGGGCTGCTTCATCGCCGGTACCCTCTACGACCCGGAAAAGAAAGTAATCGTGGAAGGGGCCCACTGCCTTCTGAGCAGCGGCGGGAAGAACTGGGAAGCCGTCACGGATTCCTTCGGTGACTTTTGGTTCCGGGACCTGAAACACGGCATTTATGAGCTTCTGATCCAGGCCGAGGGCTATGCGCCGAAGCGTATCGCCCCCATCCGCAACAAGAATTCCATAAATCTTGGGGATATTCCCCTGGAACGGGCATAAAGGGCTTGTACTTTTTCGGAAAATCAGCTAAAATAAACTATCAACATTAGTAAAAACTGTGAAAGGATGATTACCTATGGGCTCCAAGTATTCCCACGTTTTCCAGCCGATTCGTATCCGCGGTATCGACTTCAAGAACCGCATCACCCTGGCTCCCCCCTCTCCCAACCTGGCCAGCGAGGACGGCCGCGTGACCCACGATTTCGTGGACTGGTTCCGTCAGTTCGCCCGGGGCGGCGTCTGCACCCTGTATGTCGGCAACTGCTCCATCGACATCACGGAATGTAAGGACGAAGCCTATCAGCTGGACATGATGAACGAAAACGGCGTCCTGCCCATGACCTGGTATGCCGACATGTGCAAGCAGTATGCCTGCCATGCCTCCTTCGAGATCAACCACAACGGCGAGAACACCCGCTATGAGACCGTCGGCCACTGGCCCTACAGCTCTTCTGCCTGGATTTCCGACAACGAGCGCCGGGCTGCCCAGCAGAACAACCGCGAACCCCATCCCTGCATCGAAATGAGCATCGACAAGATCCACGAAACCGTTGAGAAGTATGGCGCTGCCGCCGGCAAGATGAAGAGAGCCGGCATGGACATCGTGCTCGTGCACGGCGGCCATGGCAACCTCATCAGCCAGTTCACCAGCCCCCTGTACAATAAGCGCACCGACGAATACGGCGGCGACACCAAGGGCCGCGCCCGTTTCGCCATTGAGGTCTGCGATTCCATCCGCCGTCACTGCGGTGAAGACTTCGTTATCGAATACCGCATCTCCGCCGACGAGATCGCGCCCGAAGGCATGCACTTCGACGAGACTCTGGAGCTGATCGGCTACCTGAAGGATCACATCGACATCCTCCATGTTTCCGCCGGCCTGCACTCCGACTTCAACATGGCCTACTTCAACAACTGGTGCCAGAACTACCTGATGGATCACTGCTTCAACGTCCACTATGCAGCCGACGTGAAGAAGCGCTATCCCGATCTGCTGGTCAACACCGTCGGCTCCATCATGAGCATCGACTACGCCGAGAAGATCATCGCCAACGGCTGGGCGGACTTCGTTTCCATGTGCCGTCCTCTGATGGCCGATCCCGACATGCCCAGGAAGTATGCCGAGAACCGTCCCGAGGACCGTCGTCCCTGCCTGCGCTGCAACACCTGCATGAACCACCTGATGATCCCGAAGCCCATCTACTGCGCCATCAACCCCATCTCCGCCATGACCAGCGAGCTGAAGGATGGCGTGGTGCCCAAGGCCAGGAAGAAGAAGAGAGTCGCCATCGTGGGCGGCGGCCCCGGCGGCATCCAGGCTCTGCAGACCCTGCTGGACCGCGGCCACGACGTCACCCTGTATGAAAAGAGCGGCCAGCTGGGCGGCAACGTCATCGGCGCCGCTACACCTCCGTTCAAAGTTGACGTGCAGGACTACCTGAAGTGGATGCGCCACACCGCCGCCCAGTGCGTGAAGCGCGGCGCCCGCATCTACCTGAATCTGGAATGCACCAAGGACATTCTGGACAAGGAAGGCTATGACGCCGTCGTCATCGCCGTCGGCGCGGAACCCATCATCCCCGGCAAGATCCCCGGCATCCACAAGCCTCATGTCGCCTGGGCTCCCGACGCGGAGCGCGGCCTTGCCAAGGTGGGCGATGAGATCGTGATCGTCGGCGCCGGCCAGGTCGGTCTGGAAGCCGCTCTCGACTTCGCAGAGCAGGGCAAGAAGGTCACCGTCATCGAAATGATGGACCAGATGACCGCCATGTTCAAGTCCCGCGGCAGCCGCGACCTGATGAAGAAGATGGCCGACGACGGCATCAAGTTCGACGTCTTCTACGGCACCGCCCTTGAGGAAGTCAAGGACGACTGCGTGGTGGCCAAGGACGTGAAGACCGGCGAAAAGAAGGAATTCAAGGCCGACACCGTGCTGCTGGCTATGGGCATCCGTCCTCGCCTGAAGCTGGTGGATGAGCTGCGTCACTCCTGCCCCGAGACCAGCGTCGTCATCGTGGGCGACTGCAACAACAAGGCCGGCACCATCTCCGAAGCCGTCAACCAGGCTTTCCAGGGCTGCCTCCACATCTAAGCATTATCTTACACAAGGGAGCGCTGCAATCGCAGCGCTCCCTTTTTATGATATAAGCCTCACGCACCGGGCGTGAGGCTTATTGATCAGAACCACTTTTTCCGTTTGCCCACCAGGACCAGGACCAGCACGACGATGATCGAAAGCAGGATCACATAGAGATACCCGTAGCGCCAGTAGAATTCCGGCATGGACTGGAAATTCATGCCATACCAGCCCACGATAATGGTCAAGGGGAAGAAAATGCTGGTAATGACGGTGAAGAACTTCATGGTCTTGTTCAGGTTCATGTCCAGATAGGAGGAATAGGCGTCCTGCAGATGGACCACCATATTGGATAGGGCATCCACGTCCTCCCGCAGGCGGACGATCTTTTTCCCCATGTTGGAAATATACATGAGGCTGTCCGTGTCGAAAATGTCGTTTTCGTTCTCCTCCACGGCCTCGGTGATGTCCAGCAGCTGTTCATAATAGTTGTGGGCGCTCAAAAGACGGTTCTTCAGATCCAGCAGCGTCGTGGTGAAATCCTCGTGTGCCTCGTCCCGCAGCACCTGCGCTTCCAGCTCGCTGACTTCCGCGCCGGTGCTTTCCAGCATGATGATGTCCCCGGCCACCAGGGCGTCCAGAAAGCTGTAAATCAGCTTTTCCAGGTTCATGTTCTTTGCCGGAAAACGGCGCAGCGCCTGCTGGAAGCGCTGCGCCGTAGAGCGGTCTTCATCCAGCACGTCGATCACCAGGAAAAGGTTCTTTTTGATGAACAGGGCCACACAGTCGTCGTTTACTTCGGGATGGACCGGGTCCACGATCCGAAGCTCCGTGAAGGTATATTCGTCATAGACTTCCACGCCGGAACGGAAATAAGCGTTGGCACTCCGGCAGGCTTCCACGTTGGCAGCGGCAAAGCCCAGGGCTTCGCTGACTTCCGCCAGTTCGTCGCAGGTAAGATAACCTACGGTCAGCTTGTCCCCGGCAGGCAGCTTATTCGATTCTTCGATTGATGTACCGAAAGTATAGTACATTCGTCTCTCTCCTATCGCTACATGAAATTACCTATTTTGAGTATCTGTGATATTCCTATCTTAGCAATTCAAAATACTGCTCTTGAAAACGGATATTATCCAGGATTTCACTATCCGAGAAATCCCTCGTGTTTTGACTTTAACTCCTTAACAAGACTGATTATTTGAACGGAGAAGTTCATTGAAATACCAGCGAGTTTGTTTTCTTTCATGGCTATACCTCCGAGGGCTACTGAAATCTTATCATTATATTGAATAAGATTCAATGATGTTTCTCCGCTTTGCTCCGAAATGATGCCGCGTCGCTTCACGCCGCAATGATGTGATGTTTGCCCCGCATGTCCCGCAGGACACATCATTGCCGAATGCTGCATCATAAGCGAAGCGACATCATTTGCCCGCAAGGGCAAACATCATTCAAAAAGCAGTGATTTGGATAACAAATCACTGCTTTTTGATGGCTGGGATGGCGGGATTCGAACCCACGACTGCAGGAGTCAAAGTCCTGTGCCTTACCGCTTGGCGACATCCCAATAAAAACCGCCGGGACGATGGAACCGTCCCGGCGCAGTGGGGTGGGTGAACGGAGTCGAACCGTCGGCCTCCAGAGCCACAATCTGGCGCTCTAACCAACTGAGCTACACCCACCATATCAGGCGGTACGATGCATATTACACCATTACGCTTCCAAAATCAATAGCTCCCGGAAAAAATAAAGATCAGTCCTCGGACAAGGGAAATCCGGGCGTCGTCACATATTCCCCGTGTGAAAACCAAAGCGCCTCTGCACCGTATGCCTCTGCCAGCGCCGTCCCTTCCTCAATGGGCAGGAGGAACAGCGCGGTGGAAAGGGCGTCCCCCACGGCGCTGTCCGGGCAGAGCACCGTCACCATCTCATAGGTCCCGGCCGGTTCACCGCTGTCCGGATCCACGATATGGCAGTACCGCTCCCCGTCCACCTCAAAATAACGCTGGTAGCTGCCGCTGGTCACAGCGGCGCAATCCGCCATCCGCACCGTCATCAGGGCTTGTCCGCTGCCGTCCGGCCGTTCCAGAGCCACCTTCCACCGGCTCCCGTCCCCTTTCAGCCCGACGGTGCAGACGTTTCCGCCCGCCGAGATCAAAAAACCGGTATGTCCCCCTGCTTTGGCTTTCTCACAGGCGCGCTGAACGGCCCAGCCCTTTGCAACCGCGCCCACATCCAGCCGAAGCTCCGGATCCAGAAAGCGCACCGTGGAGGCTGCCCTGTCCAGCAGCAGCGCGGATGTTGACATATGCTCCATGGCTTCCTCAAGAGCTGCCCGCGGGGGCAGCGCCGCGCTTTCCGGGTGCTCGTTTGCCGCGGTCCTGGCGTCATGCCAGAGCGCCAGGAGGCTTCCCATGCAGATATTCAGCTTCCCGCCGGAGGCTTCTCCCATCTCCAGGGCAAATTCCAGCAGGTCCAGGATGCGGGCATCCACAACGACGGCCTCCGTCCCTGCAAGCCGGTTGACGGTGCAGAGATTCGTCATGCCGTCATACTCCTGATAAATGTCAAATAGCTGGTGGCAGGTCAAGAGTTCCTCATGGATAAGCTCCGCCAGCCGGTCCGCTTCCGCCTGGGAAGACGCGTAAACCGTGATGCCCGTCACCGTGTCGAACACATCCAGATAGGTATAGCGATAGCTCCCCTGTTCTTTCCCGCAGCCGCCAAACAACAGAAGGATGCAGGCGGCAAGCGCCAGAATACCGGGGAGCTTTTTACAGATAGCTGACATATTCTTCCGTGAAGCGCAGGAACGCTTCTGTGAACTGAACGGATTCCTCCGCGTTGGAGGAATACTCATGGGGCATATAGCTGGGATTCTCCGCCTTCAGCGTGTAGATGGCGATATTGGAGCAGTGATCTGCGATCCGCTCGAAATTCGTAAGGAGATCGTTGAACACAAAGCCCACGTTGATGGTGCAGCGTCCGGATTGCAGCCGGTTCACATGCCGCATCTTCAGCTCGTCGCAGACGATGTCGATGACTTCTTCCAAGGGCTCCACCTGCAGGGCCAGCTGGGTATCGCTGTCGCAGTAGGCTTTTGTCGCCAGCTCCGTAACCTGGTTGATGGCTTTGGATACCAGCGCCAGCTCATCCCCCGCCTCCGGCGAGAAATACTGCTTCTTTTCCTGCATCTCCGTTGCCAGCTCCGCGATATTCTGCGCGTGGTCTCCGATGCGCTCCAGGTCACTGATGCAGCTGAGGATTTTTTCCGCGCTCCGCTCCTGGGCAGGCAAAGCCTCCGCTGCCAGCAGGCGCATCATATAATCCCCCAGCTTGTCCTCGTATTTGTCCAGTAGGGTCTCTCTGGCAGCTACCCGCTCCACGACGGCCTTATCGTATTCCGCCAGGAGTCCCATGGCGTCCACAATGGTCGCTTGTGCGATCTCTGCCATCTTCCGGGCTGCTGCCATGGAAAGGTTGAGGGCAGTGCTGGGATAGCGCAGCGCCGTGTCCGTCAGCTTTTCCAGATATTCGCTCTCGGCGTCCTCCGCCGGATCATAGCGGACGAGCCGGTAAGCCGCTTTCTCCAGCAGCTTGCGCAGGAACATCATCAGGATCACGGAAAAGGCGCGAGTGGTGGTATTCAGCAGGGCGACGGTCACGGGACCTGCGGCACGATCCATAAAGTCAAGGATTCCGAAAGCCCGCAGCGGATAATAAAACAGGCATACAAGGATCACACCCAGCACGCTGGCGCAGACATAGATCACAGCGGTCCTTTTCCCATTCTTGGAGGAACCCATCATGGAAAAGAGCACCGGAGAAGAACAGCCGATATTGATACCCATAATGAGCGGAAGGCAGGCATCCAACGACAGCACGCCGGCCACGGATATTGCCTGGACGATACCGACGCCCGCGCTGGAGCTCTGGATCACGGCGGCCAGCAGCACGCCCATGATCATGGCCGGCAGCGGATGGGAAAACAGAGTCAGGATGCTGAGGAATTCCGGGTCCTCCTTCAAGGGCGTCACCGCACCGGACATGGTGGACATGCCGGTCATCAGGAGGCCGAAGCCCAGCAGAATGGAGCCGAAATGCTTCATGCTCCGCTTTTTGACGAACATATAGAGGATGATGCCCGCCAGGGAGAATACGGGCACGAAGGTGGCGGAAGAAAAGACCCGGGCGATGCCGCTGCTGCCCTCTGCCCCCGCCAGGGTCAGGATCCAGCCGGTCACCGTCGTGCCGATCTGGGACCCCAGGATCAGGGTGATGCTCTGGGCCACCTTCATCATCCCGGCATTGACAAAGCCCACCACCATGACCGTGGCGGCTGAGGAGGACTGGATGATCGCAGTCACGAAGATGCCGAGAAGCAGGCCTTTGACGGGATTGGAGGAGAGCTTCGCCAGGATGCTCTCCATCTTCTTTCCCGCCAGCCCCTTGAGCCCGCTGCCCATGACCGACATGCCGAACAGGAAAAATGCAAGACCGCCCAGAAGGGTGATCACATCGAATACTGTCATATACAAACCTCTGTTTGAAAACTCCCGATTTTTACCAAGTTTATCTTATCATAAAAGGCCCAAAAAAGGAAGAGGCAGAAGAAAGTTCCTTCTCAGCTTGTAGAGTCGTCAATGATGGGTGACACTTTCCTCGAAAAAATAAGACGTAGTTCTTCGGTGCGAATTTGAGGAAGAATGAGGAGCCGGAGGCGACGAGTTCTTCCTCAAATTCGGCGCGCCTCTGGATGCTCACGCAGGTACTCTTCCAGCACTTCATTGGGAGACTTGAAATTCAGGCAGACCTTCGGGATCGTATTGGAGAAACGGTTATACCTCTTCAGCTGCTTTCGACCATCCTCCAGGCTGTACATCCGCAGCTTCTTATAAAACCTTCGTTCATCTTCCCGATGCTGACGCTCCACTTTTCCGTTGTGTCTTGGCGTCGCTATCCGTATCCGCTTGTACCCTATTCCCGCATCCATTAATGCTTGTTCAAACAGCGTAGGCGTTGGATGGTTGCTGATGAGCGCATTCGTCCATTCCGAGCCATTGTCTGTTTGTACCAATTCTATCTTGAGGGGGAAGAATGCAATTGCCTTCAAGATAAAGTCCAAAGAACTGTAGGTGCTGTGTTCGTCGTACATCTCTCGGAAGGTCACTCGTGAGTATTCGTCAATGGCCGTGTATTGGTAGTATTTCGTATCTCCCGCTACGCACCGCCCAGGGACATACTTTACATCGATCTGTACCTTCTGCCCAGGATATTCTGCTGCTGCATACGGTTTCGGATGATATGTGTGGCGGGCCTTCTCTTCGTCTTCAAGCTGTAGCCGCTTCAACGCCCGGCACATGCTTTTGTAGCTTCGCTTGTACCCCTTCTCCCGAATCTTCATCCAAAGGATCATCCGGTCATCCTTATTCCTCTGCCAGTACCGTCGGATCAGCTCATACTCTTCCTTTGTATGCTCCGCCGGGTGGTGATGTGGACGGTGGGATTTATCCAGCAAGCTCTTCCAGCTGCCGTCATACTTCGCTTTCCATTCGTAAATCGCATTCCGGCTGATGCGAAAGCGATTTGCTGCGTTTGTTACTCCGTGTTTCTCTGAATACTTGATTACCCGTTGACGGTACCGTGCAGTCGATGCTAAACTTGTCATGGAAATTCAGCCCTTTCATGGCAGATTTGGTGTGGTAGCTACATCTTACCATGTTCGAGTTGAATTTCCTCTTTTATTTGTCTCCCATCATTTGTACCATATCATTTTCGCGGTTTATTTTGTCCGGTGGGAGATCAGGCGCTCCTGTCCCGACAGAAAAAAAGGGGGGCTGCAAAACGCAGCCCCCCTTTCATCGGGTCATCCGTTGTAATACTTCCAGATGTAATAGATCACGTCGCTGCGCGGGCAGGGGCTGGCGGCAACGAATTCGCCGGGGACGCCGTCCAGCAGACCGCGTCCGTTGGCCCAGTCCACCGCCAGGCTCGACCAGTTCGCTCCTCCGAGCCCGCCGCCGTTGGCGCGGTAAAGGAGGGCCAGCAGCTGGTCGCGGTTGAGCAGGTTATCCGGGGAGAAGGTGGTCTCGCTGGTACCGTTGGTCAGGCCCTGCTGCACGGCCCACAGGACCGCGTCGTAGTAATAGGCTCCCTCGCTGACATCGGTGAAGGGGTTAACGACGACCGCGCTCTTGGGCTGTCCCG
>JAEEGK010029332.1_pt1 | contig 10978 bp, 6 predicted proteins | sample 8958771 | NCBI WGS metagenome assembly JAEEGK01 (sample SAMN16246547, study PRJNA631951) | gut metagenome | biome: gut microbiome; feature: rumen; material: SC-attached | host: Bos | place: Iran: Karaj | collected 2018-10 | reverse complement strand
ACTCCATTACCGGCGCCGAGGTCAAGGCACTCCGCGAAAAGTACCCCGACCACACCTTCGTGTGCTACATCAACACCACCGCCGACGTGAAGGCGAACTGCGACGTGTGCGTCACCAGCAGCAACGTGATGAAGATTGTCTCTAGCCTCGAAAACGACAAGATCGTGTTCGTGCCGGATGGTCTCATGGGCCAGAACCTCATCGACGAGATGAAGAAACGCGGCATCAAGAAAGAAATCGTGCTCCACAGCGGCTGCTGCTACGTGCACGAGACCTACGATTCTGAACTCATCAACTTCTTCCGCAGCCAGAATCCGGGCCTCAAGGTGGTCAGCCACCCCGAATGCCATCCGGGTGTTGCCCTTTTGAGCGACTACGTAGGCAGCACCGGCCAGATGGTGAGCTACATCAAGGAACAGCCCGAAGGCACCCCGTTCCTGCTCCTCACCGAATGTGGCCTGAACGCTCGTATGCAGTACGAATTTCCGAATAAGACCTTTATCGGCAGCTGCAGCATGTGCAAGTACATGAAGTCAAACTCGCTCGAAAACATCCTGGAGACACTCCGTCACCCGGAAAAGGCGCAGCACGTGGAACTCGACGAAAGCGTTCGCATTGCCGCCAAGAAGTGCATCGACGCGATGTTCTACTACGCAGGAAAGTAGTTGGTATAGCTTAGTCGGCCCTTCGGCCCCTCGACAAGCTCGGGGACCTTAATAAGGTTAGCGAGCTTGCGAAGTGTGAGTTTGTCGAACCACTAAGTTCTAGTTAGGAGAAAAAGTCATGAGAAAGTTAAAGTTCATAGCATTGCTTATTTGCCTGTTGGCGGGTTTCACTTTTGCCGACGAGTACTACTGGCCACGCAGCTACTTTGTCGAAGCGGGTTTCGGCATCGCAGCGACTAAAGGTGACTTTAACGAAAAGCCTGTTGCGGGAAAGGATTCCGCTGGAGTCAAGGGACTGATTCACCCGCCTGCGCTTCAATTCATCGCCACTCCCGATTTCCTTCTCGGAGTCAACCTGGGAGCGTTTTCCTTGGGCCTCGGATTCCAGTATTGGAATTCCGAACAGTCCCTCGCCGGTTTCGACAACAATTCACACAAGCAGGACACGCGCATTTGGCGTGCAAGTTTTGAATTCACCTACAACTTCTTCTGGCCTGAATTCTTCCAGATCGGCACCGGACTTGGATATTCGTATTCTAGCGTCAAAACCTCGAACGCCGCCATTTTCGACGAGTCAGAATATGACGCAGAATTTATGGGTTCTGCCGTAGCGTTCATCTTTAACCTTCACTACTATATTACCGACAATCTTTCCATGGTTCCCGCCGTCAAGGTTTACGAAAACTGGTTCAAGAACGTCCACTGTTCCAGGGTTGAGAACAACGACCTGGATCCTTATCTCTGGCAGACATTCGTATTAGCAACTGTTTCGCTCCAGTACCAATTCTAGCCCTATAATTTTTTTCTAAATTGGGGCGCGGTATGAAAAAGCTTGCTTTAATCGCGACACTCATTATCGGGGTAAGTTCCATTTTTGCTATGGACGAAAACGGCTGGGCGTCCACCTACGAATCCCTTTCCGCTTTCCAGAGTAACCCGATCGCTCCCGACGGTTCCATAAACCCATACGCCAACCGCCCCGGTTATGTCAAACCCATTATCGACAACCTGGGCAACGTACTCAACAGCAACTGGTACGTGAGCGCCTCGGTGCCGCAGAGTTTCACGTTCGAAGCGGGACTTCCCTTTTCGATCATTCCTATCGGTGACGACGACCGGAATTACACCGAAACCTATACGGACCCCGCTTCAGGGCAAAGTTTCGACTTCGAAACGCCGACCATCTTTGGCGACCATCACGACATGGAACAACCCTACGACGGTCGCATTTACGGCAACAAGACTCTGAACGGTCTCGGAGTTTTCACCTACCCCTATCTGCAACTTGGCGCAAGCATGTTCCACGCCCGCGTCGTTTTCCGCGGAATGTTCCTGCCCTCCATTAGCGAGCTTCGCAAATTCAACTTGTTCGGTTTCGGTCTGCAGTACAGTTTCGGTCACTTTTTCCAGTACATGCTCCCCGCAGCCGCTCAACCGCTCGACGTAAGCCTCGTGTTCGGCTACAATTCCAGCGGCATAGGCTACCGCCCCGACGACTACGACGGACAACTGGATCTTGACGTATCGACCACGAATTTTTCGCTGGTTATCGGTTACAAGCCCATCAACTTTATCGAAGTCATGATGTCGCTTGGATACCAGAGCGCCGAAATGAAGTCTTCGGGCAACCTGGTCTGCACCGCCAAGGAATTCGGACAGCCGACAGGTGACTACGGCAAGACCATTACACCAGACATTACCGTGAAGGGCAACAACGGTTTCCGTTTCAGTCTCGCCGTTGCATTCCAGCTCGGCAAATCGCTCCATCCGGTGGTCGGTTTCGACTATGCCGGCAAGAGCAGCTTCACGACCAACATTCTCTACTTCAAGCAACAATTCGGCGAAGACAAGACCCCCGACGAAATCGCCAAGGAAAAGGGCTACGTCCGTGGCGGGAACGCCCAAACGCAATCCAACGACGCCGCAGAAACAAGCTCCGTCTCCGAAGAAGAACCGACGAACGAAGCGCCAGAAGAATATGCCGACGAACAGGTGGAAGAACCGTCTGAACCCGCCGAAGACAATTCTGCTGACGACTCCTCTGCCGACAACACCTTTGACGAGGAATAAGGACTTTTCACCGTCTACTTTTAACACAAACAAAGAAGGCATCCCATGATTACATTCCTGATTGGTATCGCGATTCTTATCGGCGGATACTTCACTTACGGAAAACTCGTTGAACATGTCTTCGGCCCCGACGACCGCAAGACTCCCGCCCTCGAAAACCCGGATGGCGTTGACCGCGTGGCACTCCCCCACTGGAAAAACATGCTCATCCAGCTTTTGAACATCGCAGGAATCGGTCCTGTGATTGGCGTGATTTTGGGCATCAAGTTCGGCGCCGTCGTCTTCATCTTGCTCCCGCTCGGAAACGTGCTTGGCGGCGCAGTACACGACTACTTTAGCGGCATGGTGAGCATCCGCAACAACGGCATGAACGTTCCGGCGCTTTCCCGCAAGTTCCTGGGCAAGGGTCCTTCCAAGGTCGTGATGACGCTTATCTCTATCGCCCTGATCCTGGTGGGAGCCGTTTTCACTAACACGCCGGCCGCCTTGATTAACACGCCTATTCTCGTAGGTTCAGCAGTTTCGCCCACGCTGTTCTGGATTGCCGTCGGTTGCATTTTCGCCTACTACTTTATCAGCACCTTCTTCCCCATCGACAAGATTATCGGCCGCATCTACCCGATTTTCGGAGGACTCCTGATTCTCGCCTCTATCGGCATCTTGGTCGGTATCGCCCCGCAGCTGAACGTGCTCGACGAATTCTGCCTTTCCGACATCGCTTCTAACTTCAACAAGCATCCGGCCCACCAGCCGATTATCCCGATGCTTTTCGTGACGATTGCCTGTGGCATCATTAGCGGTTTCCATAGCACCCAGAGCCCGATTGTCGCCCGCACCGAAGTCACCGAAAAGACCGGCCGCCAGACGTTCTACGGCATGATGATTATCGAAGGCCTGATCGGCATGATTTGGGCCGCCGGTGGCATGTTCATTTACCATCAGATGCCGGAACTCATCACCGGGGCCTCTGGCGTAAAAGTCTTGAGCGAACTTGTCCACACTGTGATTCCTTTTGCACCGGTTTCAATTCTCGTGGTCGTCGGCGTGATCATTCTTGCCATTACCAGCGGCGATACGAGCCTTAGAAGTCTCCGTCTCACGATTGCAGAACTCACAGGCCTTGAACAGACTTCCGTCAGGAACCGTCTGATTCTGACGATTCCAATGTTTGCCATCTGCGCCCTGATTATCTTGTGGAGCAACATGAACAAGGACGGATTCAACATCCTGTGGAACTACTTCAGCTGGGCCAACCAGCTCATGGCCGTGTGCAGCCTGAGCGTTTCTGTCGTTTACCTGCGCAGCAAGAAGAAGAATTTCTGGTTTGCGCTTTTGCCCTGCATGTTCATGGCCTTCATCACGTTCGACTACATTCTGTGGGTAAGCCCCGAAAACCTGAAGGGCGCTCCGCTCGGTTTCGGTCTCGACTACAAGACCGCCCTCGTGATTGCCCTGCACGATGCAGCCATTCTCGGATTCCTGCTTTGCACTCGCGGCAAATACCTTACCAAAATGGAAGGCTTTGATCCTGACCGCTGGAACCCCGAACTGGACGAAGGTAAAGTTCCCAAGGCACGATAATTCGCGTGATTCTCGAAGGAACCGTCAAGTCGATTACCTTTCACAGTCCGCAGAACGGATTCACCGTCCTGCGGATTATTGATAGTAGCACCAAGAAGATCGTCGTCGTTACGGGAACCTTGCCTGAACTTTCCGTAGGAGAAAACCTACGTTTTGAAGGCGAATGGGGACGCCACCCCAAATTCGGCGAACAATTCAAAGCCATGCACTTTGAAATCGTCGAAACCCAGAACAACAATTTAGCCGCCTACCTCGGCAGCGGCCTTTTTCCGGGAATCGGCCCCAAGACAGCCCAGGCCATCGTCGACGCTTTTGGCGAAGAATTGCGCGACATTCTCGACTACGAGCCCGACCGTTTCCGTTCAAAAAAAATCAAGGGGCTTTCGGCCGCCAAGGTAGAGCAGTTCCTCGCCAGTTGGCAAGAGAACCGCCACAGCCGCGAAACCTTATTGTTCCTCTACAACCACGACATCACGGGCTCCGTTGCCAAGAAACTGTGGATGAAATTCGGGCAGGACACCATCAGCAAAATCCGCGAAAACCCCTACATTCTCTGCGAAGAAATCTGGGGAATCGGATTCTTAAAGGCCGACGAAATCGCCATGAAAGTTGGCATTCCGAAAGACAGCCCCATGCGCCTGCAAGAAGCACTTCTTTACTCGCTGCAAGAGGCTTCACTTTCGGACGGACACTGCTACTTGCCGAGCAACGATTTAATCGGCCGCACCCTCAAGAATCTGCGCATCGACGTCACCGATGATGACGCCATCCAGAATCTGCTGGAGCAGTTCAAGCGCATTTGCGAAGCGGGCCGCATCAAACGCCACGGCGAAGACTGCTTTTACCCACCGCTCGATAACGCGGAGCAGAAAATCGCCGAAATCATCAAGCGCAGACTCAACGAAAACGAATTGCCTACTTACGGCTTCGAGCGCGAACTCGTCGACTGGGAACGCGAACATAAATTCAGCTTTCACCCGGTGCAGCGCGAAGCGATTCGCCTTGCCACCGCACACAAGATTTGCATCATTACCGGCGGCCCAGGCACCGGCAAGACGACGATTCTCAAGGGAATCCTTCACCTCGCCCGCAAAATGGGCGAAAACATTCTGCTCGCCGCCCCTACGGGCCGCGCGGCCAAGCGCATGGGCGACTGTTGCGGCGAAAAGGCCTACACCATTCACCGCCTGCTCGATGTCGACCCCGTCACTAAGAAATTCAACCGCAACGAATTCAACAAGCTCGATTGCAACCTGCTGATTGTCGACGAATTCAGTATGGTGGACGCCTGGCTGGCGGCCTCGCTCTTGGACGCCGTTCCCGAAACGGCCCGAATCGTATTCGTAGGCGACGCCGACCAGCTGCCGAGCGTAGGCCCCGGCAACGTCCTCAACGATCTGCTGCAGTGCCCGCGCATTCCAAGTGTGCGCCTGCAGCACATCTTTAGGCAATCCGGCGACAACGACATCGCCGACAAGGCCGCACGCATCAATCAGGGCATCACGCCCGCCCCGATCGAAGGCCCGAACTTCCACTTCGTTCCGTTCGAAACGCCCGAAGAAGCCAAGCTCCACTTACAGCAACTGATCGCGGCCGGCGTGCGTTCCAAAATCGACATCGACTTAAAAACCGACTTGCAGATTCTTGTCCCCATGCGCAAAGGCCCCCTCGGCATTATCGAGCTGAACCCGTTCCTGCAAGACCTACTGAATCCGGGCGTTCCGCGCCACAAGATGGTCGGCATCGAATGGAGCGTGGGCGACCGCGTGATGCAAATCAAGAACAACTACGACAAGAACGTGTTCAACGGCGACGTCGGAATCGTCTACAGCATCTACAAGGAAAAACGCAAAATCGCCGTCTTCTTTGACGAAAAACTTATCACCTACCAAGATGACGAACTCGACGAATTGCAACTCGCCTACGCCTGCACCATCCACAAGAGCCAGGGCAGCGAATACCCCGCCGTCATCGTGATTCTCGATTCTAGCCACTACGTGATGCTGCAGCGCAACTTAATCTACACGGCAATTACCCGCGCGAAAGGCCACGTGTGGATTCTTTCTGCCCCCGGCGCATTTCACCAAGCCGTCCGCAATAACCGCAGCACCCGCCGCTACACGCGCCTCAAGGAACGCTTGGGATGATTGAGGTGCGAGGCATTTTACGCCGTTCGGCTATTCCGCATCCTTGACACAACGGACAGAAAGCAAGGCCTCATTAGGATCATTGACAGCACCGCCTTTGCCAGAAATGGACGTTCTGCCCCATAATTGAATGGAAAAGACGTATCCATCGCTAGAGAAGAAAAACGCGTTATAGCCACTATAACTGAAAAAATCTCCATAATGCGATTCAACTAACGCTCCTCCAGTAGGCAACGCAGAAAATCCGTAGGCATCTGAACCGCTGTAATCCTCTGTCCAACCACTGATAGACTTGAGAGCATTGCTAGCATTATCTATTCCACCCACTGTAGCAAGCAAAATTTCAAATTCTTCCTTTTTAGGCAAGTGCCAACCACTGGGGCAAACGGTATCCGCCACAGACAAACTATAAATTCGGCCCCCTGCTTCACAGGTTACAGGCATGTCTTCGTAACAACGGCTAATGTCATCATTGGGGCCGGCGTAATTCAGATTTTCGGCCATCCAGACCTGGTCTCCGATTTTCACGGTCTTGTACTTTTTACCGTCACGATCGTCCGTCATGGTTCCATAATCAATATCCGGATTAAAACGGAATTCCTTCGGCACATCATAGCTCCAGTCCTTCAAATTAGTCCAACCATTCACCGTACAGTAAAAGCTCCCGGTAACGCTATCAGCCCTTTCAATGATCCGGCCAACATCTCCAGCTTCGCATTTTTCATCGCGCCTAACGAAATCTACATCCACCGCTTTCCGCCAACTTGGGGGTTCGCCAGGTGCCGCACCAACATTATACCAAAGAATAGCATCAGGGCAACTATCGCAATAGTAATAGGCTCCATCTTTAGGACTTTTGCTAATTTCGCCATGGCGCTTAAAAGTACAGCCATCGAGCATAAGTGTACGATCTTCTTCGTTAGCATCCACCCAGCGACCAAGAATTTCGTCGAACTTTTCTACATCACCCCTGTCACCTTCACGCAACTGGCCATCATCTCCAGAAGCAGGGACTTCCTCTTGTTTAGGTTCATCTACAGGTCCATCTACACACGACCCCCTGAGCCAAGTCCAAATTTTCGATTTCTTGCAATAAAAGCAAATGTCGGAGTTATAAATTGAACTATTCTTATTATTGACATGCCTTGCCACAGAGTCTGTACTATAAGCAGGATAAGCAGGACAAAAACCAATGTCATAAATTCTAGACCAGAAATCATTTATACGCTTTATATAGTCTTGACTACTCGGAAGAGAACCTATTTTCCAACCCAAGATATCCCGGTAGATTGCATCAAGTTTTCCTTCAAAATATTTATTTTGCGCTTCATCCGCAATTTTTGCTTTGGCAATTTCGTCATTCCACTTACCGTCTTCCTTGATGTCAGCAGCAAAATCGTTCAAGAATTCCGCTAATTTGCTCTCGCCACCATAGCATAATGATAGCACACTAACAGCGAGCAACTCTGCACTTCCCTTATCGCCGGCAATACTCATGTCTACAAAACTTGCAAACGAGCCCATAATGTAAAACGCGCTTAAGACATCAACCTCGGCCAGTATCTTAGCTGAAAAAAATTTGAGTCCTTGTTCGAGCAGATAAAAGACGCGATCCTGTTCCAAGTGCGTAAGCACATTGACATTCACCGTATCATGGTCGCTCAGGTCGGCGAGTGCGTTCAAGGTAATATTACTGCCCGAAACTTCGAAAAGGACATAAGGGCTCGACAAGGTCACTCCTGGCACAACAAACGAGCCGTCTTTATCTGACTGAACTTTTCCTTCAAAATATTTTCCAGTTTGGGCAAAGGTTTTTGCATCCAGTTCGTAAATCTTGACTTTGGTTCCGGCACGGAACGGTCCCTTCTGGGCTACACCGTAAATTGTCTTGTCCTTGATGACTGCTGCAGGCACGGAGTCTGTCGCCGAAGAATCCGGTTCGCGCGCCGAACTACTCGAGACATTCTCTTTAGCAGACGAAATACCCTTGCTGCTAGACGACAACTTTACCTTAGCGCTGCTGCTGGAGGATATTTCTTCTATATCTTCTACAGACGAGTCGAAAGACGTTTCCACTACCAAATCGTCGTTCCCGCAAGCAACAAGCAAGACAACAATGCTTAATAAGACATGCCATTTTGTATAAACCATAATCACCTCCGTCGATTATTTCGCATCCTTGAGGCAGCGAACAGAAAATTCCGATTCCTTGGAGTCATAATGAGGATCGCCTTCCATATAATTGGATACTACAGAGGCTTCATCCGTTCCCAACAGCATCACGTGCACGTATCTTTCATTGTATTCAGTTGAAGTCAAGAAAAACGCAAAACTGCCAGCAAGGTTGTATTCAGGCATGCGGTATGAATAAATATGCTTTCCGCCTGCAGGCACCGCAGAAAAACCGACCACATCTAGGCCTTGAGTCCAGCTCGAGTATTCATTCTTCCAACCGCTAGTCGCCTTGAACATATCGGCAAGACTGTATTGCGCCTTGTCATATTTGCCATACACTCGTTTTACAGCAGAGAACAATGTTTCGAACTCTTTCTTTGATGGCAAATGCCAGCCTTCGGGACAAACATCCCTTGCCACATCCCATTTATAAAGGCGCCCTCCCGTTTCGCAGTTTTCAGAGACATCATCGTAGCAATGCCCTATCCCGTCACCCGCATAATTCAAGTTTTCTGCCATCCAGGTCTGGTTACCAATCTTTACAGTCCTATACATCTTGCCGTCACGTTTGTCTGTCATGGATCCATAATCAATATCTGGATAAAAACGGTATTCCTTCGGCACATCAAAACTCCATGCCATAAAATCCACCCAACCATTCGCGGAACAGTAATATCTATTTGTGACGGTATCTATTCCAGCAATAATCCGGTCAAAGTCTTCACTATCGCATTTATTATCTCGCTTAATGAAATCTATTTCCCGCGCTCTCTTCCAATCGTATCCGTCTAGTCCTATTATTTCCGAATCCGTATGATACGCGCAAACATAATAGGTTTTATCCCTGGGATTCAAGCCAATTTCGCCTTCACGCTTATGCGTACATCCATTGAGCATAAGAGCAACATAGTCATAGTCTGCATAATTCCGCTCCGTTAACCACGCCTTTAAGTCTTCGTCATACTTATATATACGACCCGTCGAGTCGCCTTTCTGTAGTTCCCCATCAGTTCCTGCTGTCCATCCTCGCGTATCCACAGTACGGGAATCAATGTAAAACCATACGCCATCTTGGCAAAGCTTCCAAGAATTACGCCCCTCGCTAATAATAGATCCTTCAACGCTGCACTCTTCATAGCATTTGCCAAAACTATAAAAGCCACATGCAATCTTGAGTAGATACTTTCCAAATTTCGGAACAGGGCCAACATTCCAATCCGCAATATTTTTACGAATTCGTTCGACATCCAATTCCCTGTATTTAACTTTGTAAACGGTAGTTTCGTCGTCCCACTTTCCATCATTTCTAAAATCTTTCGTAAAAGCATCCAGGAAACTGGACAAACCGGCCTCGTCATCACCAAGTACAAGCAAGCCAATAGCAAGCAAGGCCGCACTTTCTTCGTTATCATCAAAAATATTCACGTCCTCGAGGTTGCCAAATTCGTCATCGATATTAAACGCTTTAAAGATTTCAGACTCAGCCTGTTTCTTGGCCTTAGCAAAGTCCTTCCCCTTCCCGAACAGGAAAAGAATACGTTCATACGTCAAATGCGTAAGCAAGTTGATGTTTACCTCATCGCGATCATCAAGATTGGCAAGGGCATGCAAGGTGATTTCATTGCTAGACATTTCTCCTGTCACCTCATTACGGAACTTGCCTGTCACCTCAAAAAGAGCATACGGGCTCGTCAGTTCCACATTCGACACCTTGAACCCACCATCACCAACTGAATCGACTTCTCCAGAAAAAAACTTTCCCGTTTTAGCCAAAGTTTTTTCATCCAATTCGTAAAGTTTGACTGTGGACCCGGCGACGAACGGCCCCTTCTGGGCAACACCGGAAATAGTCCTGCCTTTTTCTTCCTCCGCAAATTCCGAACTACTTGAAGAATTTTCTTCGGCAGACGAATACACCGCGCTACTACTGGACGAAGACTCGACCCTACCACTACTGCTAGAAGAATCTTCGACATCTTCAACAGCCGCATCGAAAGACGTTTCAATGACCAAATCGCTGTCGTCCCCACAAGCGACGAGCATGACTACAAAGCCTAGAAAAACAAACCATTTTATACAAGCCATAGCCAGCTCCTTCATAGCACAAGCGCATTATTTACCAATATATATTATTTGATGTAGAAACGCAATTATCGCAATCACAAAAAATTCCCGCAGACTTCTCCGCGGGAAATTTTCAATACTGTTTTCAGCAGCGATTACAAATCAACCACTTCAGTCCAGCCGAACGGGTCTTCGGCTTCACCGAACTGGATAGCGGTGTACTTCGTGAAGAGTTCCGTGCAGACCGGGCCCGGATTCTTGCCGTCACCGTAGGTG
>JAEEGK010029329.1_pt1 | contig 10979 bp, 10 predicted proteins | sample 8958771 | NCBI WGS metagenome assembly JAEEGK01 (sample SAMN16246547, study PRJNA631951) | gut metagenome | biome: gut microbiome; feature: rumen; material: SC-attached | host: Bos | place: Iran: Karaj | collected 2018-10 | reverse complement strand
GCTTCTTCAAAAGCTCGGAGTGGATGACAGCTTTGATTGTAAAGCAGCACTTGCCTCAAAGAAATGCGTTTCCGAATCGGAGAAGAAATTATGGCTTACACTTTCCGGATTTCATGATGCCGTAAGAAAAGCGGCAGACGAGATTGCGCCTCATAAGCTTTGTACTTTTATTTATGAGACGGCAGACCAGTTCAACAGTTTCTATCATGACAACAGGATCATTTCTCAGGAGGACACAGAAATCAGGAACAGGTGGATCGCGTTGCTGAAGCTTGTTCTCGGCGTCGTCGAAAAATGTGTTTATATGCTTGGCATTATTGTTCCGGACAGAATGTAAAGAGGAGACCAGATGTTTATCGGAAGGAAAGAAGAGCGAAAAAGCCTTGAATCGGTTTATGCGACCGACAGGAGCAATCTGCTTGTTCTCTATGGTAAAGAGGGAATAGGCAAAACTGCTCTTGCGCTTGAATTTGCCCAAAACAAAACAACTCTTTACGAACGATTCCTTCCGGCCGGAGACAAGGAGCATGAAAGTCTTGTAAACGAAACATTGGAAAAAATTAAAAACGGAGATTTCAGGTCTGAAGAAAAAACAGTGCTGATCCTTGATGAATTTCATCATATAGAATCCAAAAAGATCCTTTCTGACATTGTCTATATCATATCGAACGAAGATAAATGCGGAAGATTTATGATACTTATGCTTTCATCTTCGATCAATTATGTTGAGAACAGCATGATTCTTCTTGACAGGGATTTTGCTTCTTCAATCACCGGAATTGTTAAAATACAACCGATTTCTTTCGCGCAGATGGTTGAATGGTTTCCGAATCAGACCGTTGAGGAATGTATAATAATCAGGTCTATACTCGGAGGTATTCCCAAATATCTTCTGATGTGGGACAGATCGAAGGGAATACGCGAAAATATCATCAATCTGTTCCTTACCAGGCGCTCTCCCCTTATTGATGAACCCGAAGCGGTTCTCAGAAAAGAGCTACGCGAACTGAGTTCCTACAACACGATACTTATTTCGCTCGGACGCGGTCTTATAAAACTTAACGACCTGTTTCTTTCAACCGGATATTCGAGAGCCAAGATAAGCGTATATATTAAGAACCTTATCGAAATAGATGTGGTTGAAAAGCTTCTGTCGGCAAATGTTAAAAATGCAGAAAATACAATGAAGGGACTTTACAGAATAAGCGATTCACTTTTGAGTTTTTATTACGCGTTTGTCTATCCTAACATTACAAAGATCGAGCTTGGTAAAGGAAGCGAAATCTACGACGAGATAATTGCACCTTCTTTGAATTCATATTTGAGACCTTTTTTTGCCGATGTATGTCGTGAATATCTTGATCTTATGTCGCAATACGGTAAGCTTGATTACGAATACAGTCATTGGGAGACATGGTACGGAAAAAAAGGTACGATCGATATTGTGGGATATGACGAAAAGAACAATATGATATGCGGCCTTTGTTCGTTTGAAGACAATATGGCTACAATCCTTATGATGGCGGAACTTAAAGCGTTGACCGCCCAGGCGGGAATCAAGAAGTGTGTTTATTGTCTTTTCTCAAAAGATGGTTTTGATGCGGCAACAGAGGAGCTTGTTAAAACCGGAGAGGTTATAACGGCTTCGTTAAAGGATTTTTAATTGTATCAATATGAGTTGCTTATCCTCATTGACACATTTTTATATCATTGTTAAAATACTAAGAGCTCTCTGATGAGGTCCGATACATCAAATGCATCGGGTGGAGAAAACAGAGGCGGTGATTCCGCTTTTCTAAGAGAGGAAGGAGTTATGATGAAGAGATCACTTAAGGATTTACTCAGGGTTATGCTTGTATTTGGGGGACTTTGCCTTGTTTTTACGGTAAAGGCGCAGGCAGGAGTAGAGGAATATGAGTATCCTCATTATGTAGGTGTCGCTACAGCGACGGTTAATGTTCGTGAAGGCGCGGGAGTATCTTTTGACCAGGTGACTGATGCATCAGGCAAAAAGATTCAACTTTCGACCGGGGATGAAGTGGAAATTCTTGAAGAACGTAAAGCAGATGACGGAATCATTTGGTATCATATAGCATTTACTCAGAAGGGTGTAGATTATATCGGATTTTCAACGAGTTCTTATCTCGCTAAGGACAGTGACAGGATCATTACGCCTGCCCCCACGCCGACTCCCGTTATCGAGATTGAAGAGGAAGAAACGGTTCCTGTCAGCGATATAACCGACAACGAAGAGCCAAAGACCGATTCTAAGAAAGAAAAAGTTACAGATCCTTCCGAGACGGCTGAAACTGAAGCAGAAGATGAAGATGAAGGCGGAAGCGGTATAGGAACGATTCTTTTTGTTGTGATCATAGTTGCATGCATACTCTTTGGTTTCTGGGTTGCGCTCAATTACCTGATCAAGAAAAAGAAGGACGGACAGAATAATCCCGCATCTCGTAAGGCTGAAAAATTTAAGCAGATAAATATGCAGAAAAAAGATGCCGGCAAACGTGTTCCGCAGATCCGTCAGAGCGGACAGCGTCCCGCTGTTCCTCTCGAACCCCGAAGAGAGGTATATGTAAAGAGAAGGGAACCGGTTCAGGATAATTTTGTTCCCGTTGATGCACAGGAAATTGAGCAGGATAACGAGAGCAAGAAGAGTCTTCGTGAAAAAATCGAACAGCTCCAGGAACATGATCTTGTAAGACATGTGGTTTACGGAGAAGGAGAGGTTTGCGACAACTCGGATGTTAAGCTTCTTGAGGTTCGTTTCGGTAACGATATGCGTTTCTTAAAGAAAGATCAGCTTGTAAACAAGCGTGAGCTTGTAGTATATGACGAAGATGAACAGTCTATCGCAAGAAGGCGCAACAGAAGAGCAAACAAGAACAGAAATAATTGATCGGAGCATGTAAAAGATGAGTAATCTTTGGGGCGGCAGATTTACAGAAAATACCGACAGCGCGGTATATGATTTTAATGCTTCCATTTCGTTTGATAAGAGGATGTATCGTCAGGACATTACAGGCAGTATCGTTCATGCGCGTATGCTTGGTCGTTGCGGTATTATACCGCAGGAAGACAGCGATGCGATCGTTAAAGGTCTTGAAGGTATTTTGAATGATTTGGAATCGGGGATAATCTCCATTAATGAATCGATGGAAGATATCCACAGCTTTGTTGAATCCGAGCTTACTTCGCGAATCGGCGATGCAGGAAAAAAGCTTCATACGGGACGTAGCCGTAACGATCAGGTTGCTCTTGATGTCAAGCTTTTTGCGCGCGATTATATCGATTCGCTCGATTCTGTGATAAAAGAACTGCTTGTTACCCTTTGTTCAATAATGGAAAACAATCTCGAGACATTTATGCCCGGTTTTACTCATATGCAAAAAGCACAGCCCGTCACTCTTGCGCATCATCTCGGAGCTTATTTCGAGATGTTCAGACGTGACAGAAGCAGACTTTCCGATATAAGAAAAAGGCTGAATCTGTGCCCGCTCGGTTCAGGCGCGCTTGCCGGAACAACTTATCCGCTTGATCGTGAATTCGTCGCAAAAGAGTTGCAATTTAACGGAGCAACCGTCAACAGCATGGATTCAGTGTCGGATAGGGATCATATAATCGAACTGCTTTCTGCCCTTTCCGTTATAATGATGCATCTGTCGAGGTTTTCCGAAGAAATTATTATTTGGAACAGTAACGAATACAGATTTGTGGAGATTTCCGATGCCTATTCCACAGGAAGCAGCATAATGCCTCAGAAAAAGAATCCGGATATTGCTGAGCTTGTCCGAGGAAAAACAGGTCGTGTTTACGGAGCTCTTATGGGCTTACTCACAACGATGAAGGGGATTCCGCTGGCGTACAACAAGGATATGCAGGAAGATAAAGAACAGTTCTTTGATGCCGCAGACACCGTAATTAATTGTGTGACACTGTTTAACGGCATGCTTTCTACCATTAAATTCAACAAAAATATTATGGAAGAGAGTGCAAAGAAAGGATTTACAAACGCAACTGATGCAGCCGATTACCTTGTCCTTAAGAATATTCCGTTCCGGGACGCTCACAGGATTGTCGGCGAGCTTGTTCTTTTATGCATTGAGAAAGGCTGTGCGCTTGATGATCTTACACTAGAAGAATTCAAGAAATATTCTTCCGTTATTGATAAAGATATTTATGATGCGATCTCTATGAAAACATGTGTTATGAAACGTTGTACCGACGGTGCTCCGGGACCCGAAGCAATGAAGAAGGTCATCGCTCAATACAAGAATTATCTTTCGTGATACTTTTAAGTCGGATAGCCTGACCGGGGGAATCTTATGGAAAGAATGAACAATAACAAGAAAAATGACACACAGGTAATGATCCTGAAAAAACAATACACAATTTCGGGATTTGAAAGCAGTGAATATCTCCAGCGCCTTGCATATTTCATTAACAATAAATACGAAGAGGTTAAATCATTAGAGCTGTACAAGACGCTTGATATGGAGTCCAAGAACATTCTTCTTGCGATCAACCTTGCCGATGAATATCTTAAACTCAAAGGAAAAAACGAAAATACAAAAGCGGATTATGAACGTCAGGCCGATGAGATCGGTTCCTTAAGGCGCGAAATCCTTGATTACAGGACGAAGCTTGAAACAATCATAAAAGAACGAGACATGCTTAAAGAAAAGCTTGTCGAAGAGCAAAAAAAAGTTGTAAAGCTTGAGACTGAGCTTAATGTTCAAAAGAAGCAGAAATGATGCGGGGGTCATGATGACAGAACTACTTGCTCCGGCAGGATCGGTTGAAGCATTGAGATGTGCCATAAATGCCGGCTGTGATGCCGTATATATCGGCGGCAAGATGTTCGGTGCACGTGCTTATGCGGATAATCCCGACAGCGAAGAGCTTCTTGGTGCTATAGATCATTGTCATATTTTCGGTAAAAAAATCTATCTTACTGTCAATACACTTCTCAAAAACGAAGAATTAACGAACAATCTTTTTAATTTCCTCAAGCCCTGCTATGAAGAAGGACTTGACGGGGTTATCGTTTCGGACATCGGAGTCATGAAAGCGATTTCTTTATGGTTCCCGGGTCTTCCGATTCATGTCAGCACTCAGGCCTCGATAACAAGCGCAGAAGGTGCGATAGCGATCAGCAAACTGATAAAAGGGATCACAAGGGTGGTTCCTTCAAGAGAATTGTCCCTTTGCGAGATTCAACGACTTAAAAATGAAAGCGGTCTTGAAACTGAGGTGTTTGTTCACGGTGCGCTTTGTTATTCTTATTCTGGACAATGCCTTTTCAGTTCATTTGCCGGAGGCAGAAGTGGCAACAGAGGAAGATGCGCTCAACCTTGCAGGCTGAAGTACGATACGGGAGACAGATCATCATATATCCTTTCATGCAAAGACCTTTGTATGTTAAATAATATCGGTATGCTTTGCCGGGCCGGTGTTGATTCTTTTAAGATCGAAGGCAGGATGAAGTCGCCTGTTTATGTGGCATCTACGGTTTCGGTTTACAGAAAATACATCGATCTTTTTACGGAGTACGGAGATGATTATGAAGAATACCTTGAAAAACACAATAATGAAACAGAAAATGATATCTCACTTCTGAAAGAAATATATAACAGAGGCGGTTTTTCGGACGGTTTTCTTAAGAGTCATAATTCATCATCCATGATCTACGATATAAAACCTTCTCATACCGGTGTTTTGGTAGGATCCGTCAGAAAAGTGTCCGGAAGAGAAGCAGAAATAATATTTACGCAGTCTGTGAACGGCGGAGATGTGCTTGAAATAAGAGACGACTCCGGTAATTCCGTTTATGAATTCACGATCGGAAAAGTAACGGCTTCCGAATTAAATATAAAGGCTTTATATAAGATTCTTGTTTCAAAGGGTTCAAAAGCCGCAGTCGGAATGAGTGTTTACAGAACAAGGAATGAGCTTGTCATTGAGAAAATAACCGACCAATATATAAATACAAACATTAAGAGGACAGTGAATCTGAAATTTGTTTCAAAAGCGGGGTCACCCATGATACTCACGGCTTCATGCGGTGAAACCGGTGTTTCGGTGAACGGGCAGATTCCCGAGCCGGCTCAAAGTGCCGAAGCAGACGCCTTAAATATTGCAAAGCATCTCAAAAAATCGGGAGACAATCCTTTTGTATCAAATAATCCCGAAGTATCGACAGAAAAAGGTCTTTTTATACGTGTAAGCGATATTAACAACATGCGTCGGGACGTTTATTCTCTTCTGTATGATGCGATAATTGACAAAGAAAAAAGAATCTGTCCCTCGGAAATGATAATTAAATACTGCGGCACGCCCGATGATAATACAAAACATTATACGAGTGTTCTTGTCGGTAACAAAGAACAGTTTACAGCTGTTGCGACCGGGACTACCGTTAAAAGGATTTACCTTCCTTTCAACGATATACGCAATATTATAGAAGAACTCGGCTTTTTCAAAGAATGGGGCAAAAAGCTTGCCTGTGAAGGAAGAGAATTGTTTATAGCATTGCCGTACATATGCAGAAGTGAAACTTTTAAGGCGCTGAAGGCAAGCGGTATGATCAATTGTCTGTCACCTATATGCGGATTTCTTGTGAGAAATAAAGAGGAACTGATGCTGTTTTGTGATAACGACACATCGGAAGAAGCTTTGCCAAAGGTTACTTCAAGCAAGTCACGTATAATTCTCGACCATACGATGCAGATATTTAACAAATTAAGCAGTGATATTTATGGACATGATTTTACATATTCGACCGAACTTAACATGAATGATCTGAAATTGTTCAATCCGACGCAAAATGCCGAATTGATCGTTTATTCGCGAGTTCCGCTAATGCTTTCAGCTCATTGTGTATATAAGAATTCAGGGAAAAAGTGTACGCGTTTTGATACGTCCAATAAAGAGAAAATGCTTTCGATAACCGATGAGAAGGGTCACTCGTTCCCTGTCGTAAGACAATGCGATACATGCACAAACATCATATATAACAGCGATATTATGAATATTACCGGATATGCCGACGAACTTGAAGAGATAAAACATGTAGGCAGACGATACGAGTTTATGACCGAATCGACGGATGAGATTTTGCAGATTCTTTCAGGGAGACTTCCCCGGAAAAAGTACACTTCGGGACATTTCAGAAGAGGTGTATTATAAAATGTTACTTTTAACGAACCTATATACAAGAGAACGTCGGACACTTGCAAACTCATCTTTTGTTTGATATACTACAAAACAGTTTTGTTACACCGATTACGGAGGAACACGGCAATGGTTGATGCAACGAGCTGTGGTGGTGTAGTCATATTTCGAGGAAGGATACTTCTGTTATATAAGAATTTTAAGAACAAATATGACGGATGGGTACTTCCTAAAGGAACAGTAGAACCGGGTGAAGAGCATGAACAGACGGCTCTCAGAGAAGTAAAAGAAGAAACCGGAGCGGATGCGCAGATTGTATCGTTTATTGATACTAGTCGTTATACGTTTAACGCATCCGATACCGTTGTTTCAAAAGAAGTTCACTGGTATCTTATGATAGCTGACAGCTATTACAGCAAACCCCAGAAAGAAGAATATTTTTTCGACTCCGGATATTACAAATTTCACGAGGCTGTTCATTTGCTTAAATTTGTGAATGAGCGTGAGATTTTACAGAAAGCCTACAATGAATATCAAAGACTCAGAAAAAACCATCTTTGGGGTAAAAAACATGACTAAAACCGGTTGGCTTGCCAACCGGTTTTTTCAGGAATGATCAAGATCAGTTATGTCTGGGATGGTTCTTTACTATCATTGCGGCATTGGTGATCTCTGTGATGATTGCTATATCGAATGTGTTGCTGAGTGAATCGATTTTCGAAAGGAGTTCCCCGTTATTTGTAGCAACATATTTGGGATGAAGTCTGTTAAGAGTATAGCAGAGGATGTCCGTTTTGCAGATCTCGCATGTGCAAACGCCAAGCTTATCAATCATTTTATCAAGCTTATGAGCAACGATATCTTCCATGAGATTTTTAATTGTAATTGCCATGACTGCCTCCGGATAAATTATTAATCTAATTATAAAATAACAAAATGAATTCCACAAGGAGAAAATCCTGATGAAATTGATAAATAAATTATCACCGACGATGAAGGAAACATTTTTGTATGCTGTCTCGGGTGTGCTGACGACACTGGTGAATTTTACAACATCATACTTTCTTTACAATGTTTGCGGTATTAATGAAAATATCACAACTGCGGTCGCCTGGATCACCGCCATTATATTTGCTTTTCTTGCGGCTCACTTTTTTGTGTTTGGGACTTCGGCGAAAGAAAAAGGAAACAATATTTCTCCGCTAAAAAGATTTATTATGTTTGTTTTCGGAAGATTGTTTACTCTTTTTATAGAACTTTTTGCCACATATGTTTTTGTTACAAGGCTTAAAAATGATTTTTGGATCATAAAATTTATCATTTCGGCGATCATTATTGTTCTTAATTATATTATTTCTAAATTTATCGTGTTTAAGAAAAACAATAACAAATAAAAGGAAGACTAATAAAAGGAATTTATATGGAAAAACAGGCTGTTATAAAAAAAGGAGAGGGCAGATACCTTAAAAAAGGAGGTCTGTGGCTGTATGACAATGAAATTGACGAACTCAGAGGCGATATTAAAGACGGTGACATAATAGAAGTAGTTGATCATGACGGTTATTTCATGGGCATGGGCTTTATTAACAGGGCGTCAAAGATCATCATCAGAATGCTTACACGCAGGACCCGTATAGATGATATTGACTCCCTTATTAAGGAGCGTGTTACCGATGCGTGGAATCACAGAAAAAGAGTCGCAGATATAAGCTCCTGCAGGCTTATTTTTGCAGAAGCCGATTATTTACCCGGCATTGTCATCGATAAGTTTGAAGACATACTTGTTGTCGAATCACTTGCACTCGGAATAGATCTGTTAAAGAACAGGATCATAAGCGCAGCAAAGGAAGTACTTGCAGAAGACGGCATTCACATCAGAGGCGTTTTTGAAAGAAGTGAATCAAATCTTCGCCGTCATGAAGGAATGAAACCTTTTAAGGGATTCATCGGAGCGGAATTTGATAACGAAATTAAGATAACAGAGAACGGCGTTAAATATATTGTTGATGTTATGGACGGTCAGAAGACAGGTTTTTTTCTTGACCAGAAATATAACAGACAGGCCGCGGGCAGACTTTGTAAAGGAGCAAAAGTTCTTGACTGTTTTACGCACACAGGTTCTTTTGCGCTTAATGCAGCCTTTTGCGGCGCAGAAAGTGTTCTCGGTCTTGATATTTCTCAGTTTGCAATTGATACCGCAAAAAGGAATGCTGTTCTTAACGGATTTGAAAACAGAGTTTCCTTCCTCTGTACGGATGTGTTCGAAGAACTTCCGAGATTGATCGAAGCGGGAGAAAAATATGATGTTGTTATCCTCGATCCTCCCGCATTTACGAAATCAAAAGATTCTGTAAAAAACGCCGTTAAGGGATATAAAGAGATAAACCTAAGGGGAATGAAGCTTCTGAGGGATAAGGGATATCTCTGCACATGTACATGTTCACACTTTATGGACAGTACGCTTTTTCTTGACACGGTTTATAAGGCTGCGAAGGATACGCACAAGAGGCTGAGGCTTGTCGAACAAAGAACGCAGTCGCCCGATCATCCGATCGTACTCGGCATGGACGAATCTTCTTACCTTAAATTTCTGATTTTTCAAGTTTATGAAGAGATTTAGATATAACAGCGTAATGAGATTTGTCAGTCGCCACCAATCTTTACAGGCTCTTTGGATTCGCACCTGTAATATTTTATCATGTTGGGATTATGAAGCTTAAGCGGGTCATCATCCTCGGAAATTGAAAGATCTCTTGTATATCCGGTGGGAGTATAGATTATAAAATTATCAAATCCGGTATTGTCATACGGAAGGATGGGTGTATATTTTTTTATGACTGTATCCGACATATTTGATCCTCCCGAAATAAACTAAGGTTAATTATATAGCAAATAAATATATTATGAATTATTGATGGTTATATGTATTAAATTTCTGAATATTGTCTATGATCATATGAAAATTCTGTAAAGACATTTTACAACAAAAAAAGTTTGAACACAAGAACTATTTGACACATTTTTGACACAATATTGTGTTATATGGAAATTAAATATAAAAGAATGCGTTATTATGAGAATTTTTAAGAAAGGAGGCTCTGCATATGAATGTATTTATTACAGAACATGGTCTGTTCAGCAATGACAGACATGACTATCCCATCAGTCATGCCAACCCCGTCAATAAAGTAGAGGCTCCGCAAAAAGTCTCGGATAATTACAGCATCGTCAGAGAGGTAGAGCAGGCATACGTTGCCGAGAATACACCGGCATATAATATCAGCATCTCGAGCATGGGTATGGCAGCACTTGAATCGATGGCTGAATTGTCAAAGGATTTTGACGCATATTACGATCAACTCGCTTCCGATTATTTGGGCGACAGAACGGCAGATTCGGAGAATACCGAAAATGCACAACAGGATCGTATAGCAGACGAAGATGCCAGCAATCGGATTAACGGAGTGGCAGATAATGATGTGAACGGTACTGATTCAACATTCGCAAACGGAGTCAATGGTCAGAAATCTGTCACTGCGGTCGCAAACGATCTTGACACAATTATCCGAGAGGAGGTTTATGAACCTGCCGCCGACGATTCTGTACAGACAATTTACGACAATGCCGTATCCGATGTTAAACAAAATGAGCTTTTTGAAGAAGCCGAGAGCTCTCTTGAAACTGAAATAATCGAAGAACCCGGTCAGATCGACGTACTTGATGAGGATATTAGTCGGCTTGAGCAAAGAGAACCCTATCAGATCCCCGGAAACGATGAGGTTGAACCCGGATCCGACAAG
>JAEEGK010029328.1_pt1 | contig 10979 bp, 7 predicted proteins | sample 8958771 | NCBI WGS metagenome assembly JAEEGK01 (sample SAMN16246547, study PRJNA631951) | gut metagenome | biome: gut microbiome; feature: rumen; material: SC-attached | host: Bos | place: Iran: Karaj | collected 2018-10 | reverse complement strand
GGCCGAGGGCAGCATCCACACGATCCAGACCGAATCCGCGTGGCTGGGCTACAAGGCTCTGCGCGGGATGGACAAGACCCGCTCGCTCAAGCCGATGCCCAAGGGCGATATCGTCTACACCGGTCACTATATCGACCACGAGCTGGTCGTGAACCTCCCCGAGGACACCGCCCTGCGCCTGGACCGCGTCCGGAACGGCAAGGCCAAGCGCTATCTGCTCACCGTGGGCGGCGCGGGCGCCCAGCAGGCCCTGTTTGCCGACGTGATCCGCGCCCTTCTGCCCGACATCCGCGCGGGCAAGGCCGTCCTGTTCGTGAACGTGGGCGACCACAGGAACGTCTGGGACAATCTGGCGAAGGCCGTGCCGGAGCTGGCGAGCGCGAAGCTCTTCCTGAACGACTACGCCGCCGCGAGCGCCTACGCCGAGTCTGCCCGCACCGGCGAGGCCGAGGGCATCGTGGGCTTCTGCCACGACGATATTTTTGCGGCGGTCTACGTGACGAACCTGCTGATGCGGGCCAGCGACGTGCTGGTGACCAAGCCCTCCGAGCTGGCCTTCTATCCGATCCCCAAGCTGTTCATCCAGCACGTGGGCGGACATGAGATCTGGGGCGCGATCCACTCCGCCGAGGTGGGCGACGGCACCTATGAGGTCGCCCCGGGCCGCGAGACCACGGATATGCTCCGTCTGCTCCAGTCCGAGCCGGAGATCCTGGAGCGGATGAACAATCGCATTCTCGAAAACTGCAAGGCCGGGCTCTACAACGGCGCCTACGAGGTCATCAAGCTGGCAGCGGGGAAATAATGTCTACCGAGCTTGAATGGAAATACGCCGTGCCAAATCCGGCCGTGCTGGCGGAGCTGCCCGCCTGGGAGGGCTTTGCGGGTCTGTTCGACGGACCGCCCAGGCAGTATCACATGCAGACCGTCTATCTGGACACGGACGACCGGCGGCTGGCTGCGGCGAATATCACCCTCCGCCGCCGGATGGAGAATCAGACCTCGGTGGTCTGCTGCAAGGCCCCGCTCCCCGGCGCGGACCCTGCATCCGGCAAGCTGCGCGGCGAATGGGAGCGGGCGGCGGACGACGTTGCCGCCGCCCTGCCCGTCCTGGTCGAACGCGGCGCGCCCGAGGCGATCCTGGAGGCCGCTGCCGCCGGGCTTGCGCCGGTCTGCGCCGCGGACTTCCTCCGCACCGCCCGCCCCCTCCGCCTGCCGGACGGCACGACCGCAGAGCTGGCCCTGGACAGCGGCAGTCTGCTTGGACAGATCAAGACCCTGCCCTTCTGCGAGGTGGAGCTGGAGCTGAAATCCGGCGATCCCGAAGCCTGCCGCGCCCTGATCGAATCCCTGGCCGCCGCCCGCGGTCTGCGGGTCCAGCCCCTGAGCAAATATGCCCGCGCCAAGCGTCTGCCGTAAGCCCGGCGAGGCCGCCAAACGCCCTCCGCACCCTTCCCGGTGCGGAGGGCGTTTTTCAGGGAGCAAGGATCAGGGACTAGGGACTAGGGATCAGGGACTAGGGATCAGGGACCAGGGAATAGGGGTTATCTATACCCTGCTCCCTATTCCCTGATCCCTAATCCCTAAAGAACTCTTTTCCGCTTCCGCTCAAAAAAATACTTGTACTTTTCATAGATATGCTGTATAATAGCTTGAAGTCTCTGAACCCAGAAGTGAGAAGCCCATGAAAAAGAGCAGACAATATCTGACCCGCCTGCTGCCGGCCTACGCCTGGCTCCCGGCGCTGAGCGTGATCGGGATGAATTTTCTGGTCTATTATATTCCAAAGCTGCTGGAAACCCACCGCAGCCTGAATCTGGTCTCCACGGCCCTGGACGACGCGCTGCCGCGCGTGCCGTTCTTCGCCGTCATCTACGTTCTGGCCTACGCCCAGTGGGCCGTCGGCATCCTTGCCATCTGCCGGGAGAGCCGGGCGCACTGCTTCCGCGTGATGTCGGGCGTGCTGATCTCCGAGGCTCTGGTCCTGCTGGTCTTTCTGGTCTATCCCACCACGCTGCGCCGTCCGCCGGTGGAGGTCCGGGATCTGCCCACCGCCGTTCTGGACTGGGTCTACCGCTCGGACACGCCGACGAACCTCTTCCCTTCCCTGCACTGTATGCAGAGCTGGCTCTGCTTCCGCGGCGCGGTCGGGATGCGCCGGACGCCGCGCTGGTATCCCTGGGCGCAGCTCATCTTCGCGCTGCTGGTCTTTGCCTCCGTGGTTCTGACCAAGCAGCATATCTGGCCCGACATCCTGGGCGGAATCGCCTTCGGCGAGCTGGGCCAGCTTCTCGGACGGCGGCTCCGCGCGGAGCGCCTGTTCGGCAGACTTGAAGCAACTTCAAAGGAGTAATCCATGCAAAACGAAGCTGTCCCTTCACGGCCCGGAAAAAAGAAGCATCTGCTTTGGAATATCGTTTTCATCGGGATCGCCGTTCTGACCGTATGGGTCGTGGCCTCGAACGCCAAGGGCTTCTCGCTGGAAAACTTCCGCGCCTATCTGAGCGGAAACAACCCCTGGTGGCTGTCCGCCGCCTTTGGGAGCATGCTGGCATACGTTCTGCTCAACGCGCTGATGATCCGGCTCCTGCTCCGGGATTTCGGCTATCACAGAAATCTCTGGGACTGCACGACCTACACCGCCGCCGACCTCTACTTTTCCGCCATCACCCCCTCCTCCACGGGCGGGCAGCCGATGGAGGCCTGGTATATGATGCAGGACGGCGTCCCCGGCGTGATCTGCACCGTTGTCCTGCTGACCTACCTGCTGCTCTACACGGTCTCCATCGTCCTGATCGGTCTGGTCTGTCTGATCCTGTATCCGAACTCCTTCCTGGCCTTCGGCAGCTTCGGGCGGATCCTGATTATCGTCGGCGCTGCCATCCAGCTTGGGCTGTCCCTGCTCTACGCGGTGCTGCTTTGGAATGAGCAGCTTCTGTTCCGTATCTGCGACTGGGTTTTGCGGCTTTTGAAAAAGCTGCATCTGCTGCGGCACCCCGACCAGAAGCGCGAAAAGCTCCGCCGCTCAATGGAGCGATACAGCCAGGTCACCCACCTGCTCGCCGGCAGACGCCGCCTGCTCGTCAAGGCCCTGCTGCTCAATCTCTTTCACCGCGCCGCACAGATCATGGTGACGGTCTTCTGCTTCCTGGCCGGCGGCGGTTCGCTGGCGATGGCGCCGAAGATGTTCGCCATGCAGAGCAACGTCGTTCTGGGCGCCTGCTGCGTCCCAATCCCCGGGGCAATGGGCGTTACGGATTATCTGATGATCGACGGCTTCTCCTCCTTCCTGAACGAGACGCAGTCCGCCAATCTGGAGCTCCTGTCCCGCACCACGTCCTTCTATATCTGCATCCTGCTCTGCGGTCTGATCGTGATTGTCAAGGCGCTGATCGTCCGCTTCCGGGATCGGCGGCAGTCCTGACCGATCCCCAAATCATCATACAGAAAGAAGCGGGCCCTGCCCGCGGTGCTGCACTATGAAACACGAATCTCTGCATCTGAATGAGAATCTGAAGCAATACCGGGAGGAGATCGCCGCCGCCCGGAAATGCGAGAATATCAACGACCCGATCGACACCTGCGTGATCGATTTCCTGGCGATGGGCTTCACCAAGCTCTTCGTGAAGCTGGGGATCGTGCCCAACGCCGTGACGATCCTTTCCATGCTCTCCGGCGTGGCCGGGGCCGTGCTGATCGCGCAGGACAATCTGCCGATGACGCTCGGCGGGATCGCCCTCGTGATCCTCTCCGCCGTCTTTGATGCCAGCGACGGTCAGGTCGCCCGGAAGACCAGACATTTCAGCCGGATCGGACGGATGCTCGACGGCATGAGCGACGCCACGGTCTATTTCAGTCTCTATCTCGTGACCGCGCTCCGGGCGAGCTGCCGGCCCGCCTTCGGCGTCAGCCCCTCGGTCTGGACGGGCCTGATGCTGGCCCTGGGCCTGCTGACCTTTGTGTTCTACGTGATCCAGAGCCAGCTGCCCGACTACTTCAAAAACCTGCACATGTACATGATCGACAACGCGCACGGCTCGGAGCTCAGCCGGGCAAAGCACGTCCTGGCCGAACGCGACCGGGCGAAGAAGGGCTCCTTCGAGCGCTTCTCCCTCTCCTGCTACGCCGCCTATACCCGGACCCAGGAGCGCCGCGCCCCCGTCACCCAGCGGATGCTGGACCGGATCGAGGTCGAGGGCAAGTCCGACGCCATGACCGACGCCTTCTACCAAACCAGCCGCAAGCTCGTGATGGCAACCAATCTGATGACCTTCAATCTGCGGACCATCGTGCTGTTCATCTGCCTGCTGCTGCGGGTCGAGCCCATCGTCTTCGCCTTCTGCCTTCTGGTCCTGGAGCCGCTCCGGCTCTACCTGCTCCGGCGGTATGAGCGCCTGGCCGCCCGTCTGCTGGCCAAAACGCCGGCGGGAGAAGCCGAGCGCGAGGCCGCTTACGTCTGATGCGAAGCGTGAGCGTGCTTGCCATGGGCAAGCTCAAGGAAAAATTCTACCTCGAAGCCGTGCGGGAGTATGAAAAGCGCCTGTCCGGCTATTGCCGCTTCAGCCTGACCGAGCTGCCGGAGCACCGTCTGCCCGAAAACCCGTCGCAGGCTCAGATCGAAGAGGGGCTTCGCCGGGAGGCGGAGCTGATCCTCGCCCGCATCCCGAAGGGAGCCTGGTTCTGCGTCCTGACCCCGGAGGGGGAAAAGCTCTCCTCCGAGGCGCTGGCAAGGACGATCGACGCCGTCAGCCTGCGCAAGACCTCCCAGCTCTGCTTCCTGCTCGGCTCGTCGTTCGGGATCGACCCAACCGTCAAGGCCAGGGCGGATCTCCGCCTCTCCTTCTCCGACATGACCTTCCCCCACCATCTGGCCCGCGTGATGCTGCTGGAGCAGCTCTACCGCGCGGAAAACATCCTGGCGGGAACCAGATACCATAAGTAAAGCTCCGGCTGCCGCCGGAGCTTTCTTCTTTGGTGTTCGGGCGGGTCTCCCCTTCGCGGCTCAGCCCACCGTGCCCGTCACGGTCAGCACCGCCTCGCCGGGGACGGTCTCCCAGTCGCCGGTTTCCGTGCTCTGGGAGAAGGTCGCGGCAGGGACCGTGATCTGCCCGGCGACCGTGGCGAAGACGCCGGTGGTCTGGTCATAGGTGTAGCCCGTCGTCACCGCCAGGGGCAGGTCGTTGAGGGTGACGGTCAGATCGCGGAGAATCGGATCAAAGGTGTCGGTCACGACCACAGCCGCATCGGGCCCGGCGGGCAGGTTGCCGTCGTTCTGGATCAGGAAGGTGTAGGTCAGGACGCCGTTCTCCGCCACGGTCGCGGGTGACAGGCTCTTGGTGATGCGCAGGTTGGCCTGCGCCTCGACCGTGACCGTCGCCTGGGCCGTCAGAGGCGTGCCGATGCCGTCGCCGGTCAGGGTGACGGTGTTGGTGATCTCGCTGCCCTCCGCAAGCGGGGCAGCGTCAGTCGTCGCGGCCTCGTAGAGGATGACCGCATTGCCGCCCGCCGGAACGCTCAGACCGGAGATGACCAGCGGCGCGCCCGACGCGGTCGGGTCGGCCTGCCGGGTCCCGTTGATGAACCAGGCGGCGGAATCCGGGGTGTAGCTGAGCGGATAGACCGTCTGCCCGCCCGCGGCGTAGGAGCCGAGGTCGTCGGTCAGGGTCAGGTCCGTATAGGCCGTCGCGCCGGAGTTCACGATCGTGATCACGTAGGTCACGGTGTCGGTCGGCGCGTAGGTGTCCACGACGGCGGTTTTGGTCAGCGTCAGCGGAGAGAGCATCTGCCCCGTGACCACGTTGGAGGCCACGGACCGTCCGTTGTAGGACAGGTGCGCCTGATTGGTGAAGCTCGCCATTGAAATACCTCCTTTTCGCACGGGCTTTCCCCGTGCCCTCCATTCTATGCGCCGGGCGCGAAAATGGGAAAAGAAGGTCGAGCCGCCCGACGCAGCGCCCCTGCGCGGAACGGTTGCGATCGGGCGAAAATCGCGCAAAAAAATCCGCAAAGCCCATTGACTTTACGGTTTGCACATGATATAATAGCGCTCCGGTCTGCGTAATCGCAGATTCCGCAGACTTCACCCTTACCGTACACAGTATAGCACAGCCCGGCCGCGATTGCAAGTGATTTTTTCGCAAAAATATCAACTGCGCCGGGCGTATCATTATCCAATCCCACCATACCATTCAGAAAGGCAGTGATGTTACCACCATGGCATTGGTTAAGGACGAGTATTTCGGCAAGACCCTCCGAAAGAGCTTTGCCAAGTACCAGGAAATTCTCGAAATGCCCAACCTGCTCAAGATCCAGAAGGATTCCTACAACTGGTTCCTGGAGGAAGGACTGCACGAGGTCTTCCGCGACACGGACGCCATCACCGACTACACCGGCAATCTGGAGCTTTCCTTCCTGGATTACACCATGAACGACAAGCCCAAGTACACCGTGGAGGAATGCAAGGAGCGCGACGCCACCTACGCCCGGCCCATCAAGGTCCGCGTCCGGCTGCGCAACAAGGAGACCGGCGAGATCAAGGAGCAGGAGATCTTCATGGGCGACTTCCCCATGATGACCAACGGCGGCACCTTCGTCATCAACGGCGCGGAGCGCGTCATCGTCTCCCAGATCGTCCGCTCCCCCGGCATGTACTACGGCGACGAGGTGGACAAGGCCGACCAGCACACCTACACCGCCACCGTGATCCCCTATCGCGGCGCATGGCTGGAATACGAGGCGGACCCCTCGAACGTGTTCAGCGTCCGCATCGACAAGAACCGCAAGCTGCCCATCACCTGCCTGATCCGCGCCCTGGGCGTGGACACCGATCAGAAGATCCTCGACATGTTCGGCGAGGACCCGCTGATCACCGCCACCCTGGAAAAGGACACCTGCCACACCCCCGAGGACAGCCTGCTGGAGATCTACCGCAAGCTGCGTCCCGGCGAGCCCCCCACGGTGGACAACGCCAGATCCTATCTGGACGCCCTGCTCTTTGACGACCGCCGCTACGACGTCTCCAAGGTCGGCCGTTACAAGTTCAACAAGAAGATGGACCTCTGGTCCCGTCTGGCCGGCAACGAGCTGGCCGCCCCGATCGCCGATCCCATGACCGGCGAGATCCTCTTCGATGCCGGCCGCGTCCTGACCCGCGCCGAGGCCCACGAGGTCTCCGCCCACGGCGTCAACGAGGCCGTCCTGAAGCTGGCCAACGGCAAGGAGCTCAAGGTCTTCTCCAACGGCATGGCCGATATGTCCCGCTTCGTCTCCTTCGATCCCAAGACCATCGGCATCAAGGAGAAGGTGGATTTCGCCACCCTCCGCACCATGCTCGACAAGGCCGCTGAGGAGAACTGGGACGAGGAGGAATGGAAGTTCGCGGTGGAGGATTACGCCGCCGACCTGCTGCCCAAGCACATCACGCCGAACGACATCCTTGCCTCCATCAACTATCTGATCTGCGTCTCCAACGGCGTCGGCACCACCGACGACATCGACCATCTGGGCAACCGCCGCCTGCGCTGCGTGGGCGAGCTGCTGCAGAATCAGTTCCGCGTGGGCTTCACCCGTCTGGAGCGCGTCATCCGCGAGCGCATGACCGTCCAGGATCTGGAGACCGTCACCCCGCAGAGCCTGATCAACATTCGCCCCGTGACTGCGGTCATCAAGGAGTTCTTCGGCTCCTCTCCCCTGTCGCAGTTCATGGACCAGAACAACCCCCTGGCCGAGCTGACCCACAAGCGCCGTCTCTCCGCGCTCGGCCCCGGCGGTCTGTCCCGCGAGCGCGCGTCCTTCGACGTCCGCGACGTTCACTATTCCCACTACGGCCGTATGTGCCCGATCGAGACCCCCGAAGGTCCGAACATCGGCCTGATCAACTACCTGGCCTGCTTTGCCAAGATCAACGAGTACGGCTTCGTCGAGGCCCCCTTCCGCAAGCTGGAAAAGGTCTATGACGAAAACGGCAAATACGTCGGCTCCCGTCTGACCGACGAGGTCCAGTACATGACCGCCGACGTGGAGGACGACTTCCGCGTCGCCCAGGCCAACGAGCCCGTGGATGAAAACGGCTTCCTGGTCAACGCCCGCGTCACCTGCCGCCACCGCAACGAGATCATCGCCGTGGACCGCGAGCAGATCGACTTCATGGACGTCTCCCCGAAGATGATGGTCTCCGTGGCCACCGCCTTCATCCCCTTCCTGCAGAACGACGACGCCAACCGTGCCCTGATGGGCGCGAACATGCAGCGCCAGGCGGTCCCGCTGATGGTCACTGAGGCTCCCATCGTCGCCACCGGCGTGGAGCACAAGTGCGCCGTGGACTCCGAGGTCTGCCTGAAGGCCGAGGGAACGGGCGTTGTGACCCGCGTCTCCGCCGACTGGATCACGATCCGCTATGAGACCGGCGAGGTTCGCGACTATAAGCTGACCAAGTTTGCCCGCTCCAACCAGGGCACCTGCATCAACCAGCGGCCCATCGTCGAGGTGGGCGAGCAGGTGAGCGACGGCCAGATCATTGCCGACGGTCCCGCCTGCTCCCAGGGCGAGATCTCCCTGGGCAAGAACGTCCTGATCGGCTTCATGACCTGGGAAGGCTACAACTACGAGGACGCCATCCTGCTCAACGAGCGTCTGGTCCGCGAGGACGTCTTCACCTCCATCCACATCGAGGAGTACGAGACCGAGGCCCGCGACACCAAGCTCGGCGCCGAGGAGATCACCCGCGACATCCCCAACGTCGGCGAGGACACCCTGAAGGACCTCGATGAGGACGGCATTATCCGCATCGGCGCGGAGGTCGTCTCCGGCGACTATCTGGTGGGCAAGGTCACCCCGAAGGGCGAGACCGAGCTGACCGCCGAGGAGCGTCTGCTCCGGGCCATCTTCGGTGAAAAGGCCCGCGAGGTCCGCGACTCCTCCCTGAAGGTCCCGCACGGCGAGAGCGGCATCATCGTGGACGTCAAGAAGTTCACCCGCGCCAACGGCGACGAGATGAGCCCCGGCGTCAACAAGGTCGTCCGCGTCTACATTGCGCAGAAGCGCAAGATCTCCGTCGGCGACAAGATGGCCGGCCGCCACGGCAACAAGGGCGTCGTTTCCCGCGTCCTGCCCGAGGAGGATATGCCCTTCCTGCCCGACGGCACCCCCCTTCAGATAGTTCTGAACCCGCTGGGCGTTCCTTCCCGAATGAACATCGGTCAGATACTCGAGCTGCATCTCGGCAAGGCCGCCAAGGCGCTGGGCTGGAACATCGCCACCCCCGTATTGGACGGCGCTACCGAGGAGGATATAAAGGCGCTGCTCGCTCTCTCCAATAAGGATAACAAGCCCGCGCAGGAAATGCTCGCGGAGTTTGACGGCGACGCGGAGCGCCTCATGCAGGCGGCCGCGAAGGATGAGGCGGTAAAGGCGCGCCTCTACGAGTGCTCCAAGTATGAGGACGGCAAGACCGTTCTTTACGACGGCAGGAGCGGCGAACCCTTCGAAAACCGCATCTCCGTCGGCTATATGTACTACCTCAAGCTCCACCACCTCGTTGACGATAAGATCCACGCACGTTCAGTAGGTCCCTACGCTCTCGTTACTCAGCAGCCTCTGGGCGGTAAGGCTCAGTTCGGCGGACAGCGTTTCGGAGAGATGGAAGTTTGGGCTCTCGAGGCTTACGGCGCAGCTCATACGCTTCAGGAGATACTTACCATCAAGTCGGATGACGTTGTCGGAAGAGTAAAGGCATACGAAGCCATCGTCAGAGGCCTTAATACGCCCGAATCGTCAGTTCCCGAATCCTTTAAGGTTCTTCTTAAGGAAATGCAGGCACTCGGCCTTGACGTTTCGGTAATGAAGGACGGAGAGGTAGTCGAGATCAAGGAGAGCAGCGAATACGGCAATACCGATTTCCGCTCTATCATGAACGACGAGAGAGTGGCACCGAGCCGCAAGGAGCTTGCAGCATCCGGCTTTGATTCGCAGAGATTCAATTCAAACGGAGAGCTTGTTTCCGAATATGATTCGGATCAGGACCGTGATATGGACGATGATCTTGATATCGACGAGGCAAGCGCTGATGCATGGGACGCTTCAATGGCAGAAGAGGCCATGAAGCAGGATGCCACCGCATATCGTGATGATGACGATGATGACGATGATTTTTCTGACGAAGACTAATTAAAATGATTTTTGAAGGGAGTTTTTCACATGCCTGAAATAAGCAACGAGACTTATCAGCCTTTGGTATTTGACTCGATCAAGATAGATCTGGCCTCTCCGGAGAAGATCAGAGAATGGTCATACGGTGAAGTTACAAAGCCCGAGACCATTAACTACAGGAGCTTGAAGCCCGAAAAGGGCGGCCTGTTCTGCGAGCGTATTTTCGGACCCACAAAGGACTGGGAATGCTCATGCGGAAAATACAAAAAGGTTCATTACAAGGGGAATACACCCATCATCTGTTCCGAGTGCGGCGTTGAGGTAACAAAGTCAAATGTCCGTCGTGACAGAATGGGAAGCATAGAGCTTGTTTCCCCCGTATCACACATCTGGTATTTCAAGGGAGTTCCCAGCCGTATGGGACTTCTCCTTGATATCACGCCCAAAAAGCTTGAGCAGGTACTCTACTTTGTTTCGTATGTCGTAACCGACAAGGGCACATCAAACCTTGCAAACTGCCAGGTCTTAAGCTCTACCGAATATGACGAAGCAAAGAGACTCTGCGCCGAAGAAGGCACATATTTCACAGCCGAAATGGGTGCCGCAGCAATTCAGAAGCTTTTAAAGAGGATCGACCTTGACAAGGAGGCAGCAGCGCTTCGCGAGGAGATAGCAGCCTGCACAACTTCACAGAAGGAGCAGAGACTTGTCAAAAAGCTTGAAGTCGTAGAGGCTTTCCAGAAGTCCGGAAACCGTCCCGAGTGGATGGTGCTTGACGTTATTCCGGTCATCCCTCCCGATCTTCGTCCCATGGTACAGTTCGTCGGCGTACG
>JAEEGK010029327.1_pt1 | contig 10979 bp, 6 predicted proteins | sample 8958771 | NCBI WGS metagenome assembly JAEEGK01 (sample SAMN16246547, study PRJNA631951) | gut metagenome | biome: gut microbiome; feature: rumen; material: SC-attached | host: Bos | place: Iran: Karaj | collected 2018-10 | reverse complement strand
TAAAAAATAAATATTTTTTTCAAAAAGATGAAAAAAATAAAGAAATTGAAAATGAATTAAAAAAAATTGAAATGAAATTAATGGAATTTAAAAATAAATTATTAGGAACAAATCAAATTTATTTTTCAATTTTACCAGAAAATAAAAATAATAACGAAAAAAAAGAAAATAATAATTTAATTAACAATAATAATTTAAATAATTCAATTTCAAATTTTAATAACATATCAAACAATAATGAAAATAATTTATCAAAAAATTATTCATTACCTAATTATAATAATTTAAATTTAACTTCATTATCAAATTCAAGAAATTTAAATAAATTAAATAATTCATTTAATAATTTTCAAAATAATATTCAATTTAATTCATTAATTTTATCTAAATTAAATTCAACAAATGAGAATAATATTAATAATAAATCTTCTTCTATTCAAAAAGAATTATCATTTTATCAACAAAATAAATTTGAAGCTAATAAAGTTGTGAAAAGAATTTTAAATAAAGTTGAAATTGAAATGGAAATTAATAATGATTCATTTTATACAAAAGAAGAAAAAAATAAAATAAAAGAAATTATTAATAAAGGAAAAAAAAGGATTTTTGATAATAATTTAATTGATGATGTTAATTTAAAAGATAGTAATATTTTTAATTCATATTCTTTAAATTATAAAGAACCTCCTTCAAATTTAAAATTATTAACTTTTAAAGAATTTTGTGAAAAAAATTTTTAATTTAATTTTTTTTATTTATCTTTTTTTATATTATTATTTAAGATTATAAATATTTAATTAAAAATTTTTTCAAAAAAATTTTTAAATTTAATTAATATTATTATTTAAAACGATAATAATTTTTTAGATTTTAATTTTAATTAATAAAATATTATATAATATCTAATTATAATTCATTTGAATTTTGTTTACTAAATAATCCAACAATTTCAGCTTTATCAATAATATGATTTTTAATATTTTTTTCAAAATCATTTTTATTTTTTGCTTCAATTTTTTCAACATCTAAAGCATAAATAATAAAATGATAATGATGAGTTCCACTTGGAGGTTGTGGTCCTTTATATTTATTATTTCCCCATGAATTTTTAATACTTTTTCCAACATATGTATTTTGTTTAATTTCACTTACAGATTTATCTATATTAATTAAAATTAAATGATACCAATTACCAACAGGTGCATCAGGATCTTCAACAGTAAAAGCAAAAGATTTTGTATTTTTTGGTGCATTTTTCCAACTAAAAGAAGGAATTAAATCTTCTCCAAAAGGGGTGAATTTTTTATCTATAATTTCATTGTTTTTGATATCATTTGAAATTAAAACAAATTTTTTATTTTGTTGAAATGATAGATAAAATAAAGTAATTAATATAAAAATATTTTTCATTTTATTTATTTTTTTAATTTTTAATTTTAATTTAAATTAAATATGAGTAATAGTACAATAAATAATGATGATATAAATATTATTGATGAAGATTATAAAATAACATCAGAAATTAATAAAAAAATACTAAAAAAAGGAAATGTGAATAATCATAAAGTAGAATTTGTTCAAGCATCAGAAAAAATAATAAAAGATAATTTAGAAAATTTAGAAAATGATTTTGATATAGATATAAGTGATATGAATGATGATGAATTAGATAAAGTAATGGAAAAAGAAAAAAATCAACAAATGAATGATGATGAAATAATTAATTATTTAATTCAAAATGATGAAGTTGATCCCGCTTTAAAAAATAGTAATAATAAATCAAAAAATAAAAATTTAAATAATAATAATAATAATAATAATGATGAAATAAAAAATCAAGAAGATAATAATAAAAACAATATTATTAATAAATTACTTAAAACAAATAACAATAATAAGAAAATAAATATTAAAAATTTAACATATAAAATTGATAACTATTTACAAAAGCGTAAAAAAAAACTTGAAACAATTCAAGAAAAAATTGAAAAAGAAAAAGAACATAATAATTTTCCTAAAAAAAAGCAAAAATTAAGAACATTTGAAGAATTTATTAAAGATCAACAAAATCATATTGAAAAAGTTAGATTAAAAATAAAATCACTTCAAAAAGAAAAAGATGAAATGTATGATGAATTAGTAACATTAAAACCAGAAATTAATGAAAAAAGTAAAGAAATAACAAAAAAAGTTAATAAAAATTTTGTAGAAAGATTATATAATGTTAGTAATAAAAAAGATGAAAGTAAAAATACTTCAAATATTAATACAGATATTTCTATTTTAGCAAATAAAAAATTAAGTAAAGAAAAAGAAAATTATTTTAATAATTTATACAACGATGCTCAAAGATATAAAAATAAAATAAATGAAAAAAGAAATGAAATTTATAATGAAATTATGCAAAGTAATAAATCAATGAATTTATCAAATAAAATTTTATATAAAAAATTTAAAGAACAATTTCAAAAAGAAATTAATAATTTATTTATTCAAAATAATTTAATAGATTTTAATAATTTTATTAAATTATTTTTTTCATTAGGTTTTATTAAAGATAATAACATAAATAATGATGAAAAAATTTTAATAATTGAAATTTTAGAATGTTTAAATTATGAACCAATAAATTTAATAGATTTATCATATGTTAATTGTTCAAAAAATAATATAAAAATAAATATCGATCATTTATATATTTTTTGTCTTAGTATTTTAGGATTATTAAATTATTATATATTAATGTCTTTTAATGATAGTATAAATTTAACAATTGATACAAAAAATTCAAATAATCAAAATATATTAATTAAATTAAATGAAGAATTAAATAATAGAATAGTTCTTCATAAAAAATATGGAGGATTTGATAGTAATAAAAATTATGTTATTTCACCTTTACAATCTCAACATATTTTTTCACATTTTTTTATTTTATTTCGTAATTGGAAAAATGAAAATTTTAATAATAATTATAATAATAGTAATTTATATATTAATCAACCTAAATTTCAACCTACTTTAATTGCAAGTAAATCATCTAAAAATTTAACAAATAAAATTAATGGAAATTTATTTACTCATATAAATCAATCATTAAACAGAAAAAATGAGTTTGAAAAAGAATTTAATAAAATAAAAAAAGAAAAAGAAAAAAAAGAAATGGAAAATTGTACATTTAAACCTAAAATAAATAAATATAATTTTAAAGAAAATAATGTAATAAATTTAAATACTTTTGCAAATAAATTAGGAGTTAATTCTTCAGAATTATTACAAAATAAAAATAATTTATCTCAAATTAAACAAAAAAAATATGTTCATTATTCAGATAATAAAGAAAAAGAATGTACATTTCATCCTAAAATAATAAATAATTATGAAAAAATAAAACAAAAATATAATGATATAAATAAAGATGAATTATTTGATGATGATGAAAAATATTTTATAAAAAGAATTGAAGCCGGAAGAAAAAAAAGAGATTTAGAAAATAGTGCAATGAATTTAAGAAATTATTCTTCAGAAGGAATAATAACTACTTCAAATAATCAAAGATTAAATTCAAATAATTCTTTAAATAGAATTAGATTAAATACACAAAATAATATATCAAAAAATAATAATGATATGAGTCAATATAATCCTTATACTGATAAAGCACTTTATGATTATTTAAATAAAAAAACACCAAAGAACAATTCAAAAATTTTTAATACAAGTGAAAAAAAAAATTCTACACCTAGTAAATATAATACTTTAAGTAATGTAAAAAATATTAGTGATAATAATATATATAAAAGAAAAAAATTATTAATTTCTATTGATGTTAGTTTAAAAAATGGAATAAATAAAAAAATATATGTTTTAGAAGGGGATAAAGCATTTGATTTAGCAAAAAGATTTGCGAAAGAAAATAATTTAGATTTAAAAAAACAAAACAAATTAAAAAATTTAATTCAAAAAGAAATAGATAAATATTATAAATTAAATTTTTAATTTTTTTAATATATAATATAATAAATATTTTTTAATCTTATTAATTTAAATTGTAAATAAATAATTATAATTTATATGCCATTTAATATATTATGTATTTTTTTTACTGAATTTGATATAAAAACTGGGGCTAATATTATTTATCAAACTCCAAATTATTTAAAAATGGAAGAATTTAATATTATTTCTGATTTTATTATTCCTAATTCAGAATTATGTAATAAAATTATTTCTGTTAAGTTAGGTAATTCTTATTTATTAGGTTATCCAATAACATTATCAAATCAAATTTATGATAGAGTTAGATATCAATTTAATTTTTGTATATTATTACAAAAGAACGAATATGAAAAAAATTATTATTTATATGATTTAATTTTAAAAAAAATAAGTATAACATTTGAAAATAAAGAAATAGATTTAAATTTTAAATTTATTAAAAAAAATTATAATATAATAAAAAATTTTTTAGATAATATTTTTAAACATATAAAATCTAAAAATGACACTATAGATTTTTTTGTTAATTTAAAAAATCAAGATAAAATAGAATTTTTCTTTAAATATATTAATTATAAAAAATTGAAAAATAAAATTAAACCATATAAAGTTCCAATTTGGATTAAAGTAATTAATTTAACTAATATTAAATATTTAGGAATAAATATTGAAATGGTAATAAAAACTATAGATGGAATAAAAAGTATAAAAGAAATATCAGATGAATTAAATATTAATTTAGATTATGTTGAAATGATAATAACAAATTTAATTGCACTGGATTATTTAATTTTAATTGATGTTTTTGATATCAATAATAGATATAAAGCAAATTCTACTTTAAAAGAATTAGATATTGAAAAATTATATAATGAATATAATAATTTTATAAAAATATCCAATAATCATATAATAGATGAAATTCAAAATTTATTATATTCTGAAAATGAAATTGATAGAAATATTGAAAATAATGAATTGACACCAATTCAATTATATTGTTATTATATAGAATTAAATAATAGTAAAAATGTTTTGGATTTTTTAGAAAAATTCGAAACAAAAAATTTAATTATAAATTTATTTATAGCTTTTGGTTTATATAAAAAAATAATTTATAAGATTAATAAATATTATATATATAAATATAATAATGAAATTGATATAAATAAAAATGAAGAAACATTTATCGAAATGTTAAATGGAAATTATTGTTATGAAGAAATATGTTATAAAAATAATTTAACTTATGATGAATTTGAAAATAAAGCAAATCTTAAAAATTGTTTTATTATATATAAATAGGTTAATTAATAAATATTATTAATAATATTTAATTTTATAAATATAATATTTAAATTATATGATTAATGAAAAATATATTGAAATTTATAAAGGAGATATTAATCAAAAAAGAAAAATAATTAAAGATGAAGATAATAATAATTTTATTGAAAATATATTATTTAATATATGTAAAGAAAAAATTATTTATAATAAAGAAAATACAACTAAAATAAATAATATATTTTTAGGGATTTTTATTATAAAATATCAAAATAATTTAAGAACTGATTTATTCAATAAAATTGAATTAAAATATAAAATTGAATATTTAAATCTTTTAGATTTTATAATATTTAATTTCGAAAAATTTTCTTTAATTCAACAAGAAATTTCTTTATTATTTTTAAATTTAAATTTTATGCGTTTTGATATAGATTTTATTTATAAAGAAATATATAAATATAATTCCATTTTTATTTGGATTCATTTAAGTCAATCAAGTATTATAAATTATTTAAAAAAAGATAATAATTTAATTAAAAATTTTTTGGCTTTAAGTAATTTTACAAAAAAAGATAATGGAAAAACATTAAAATCAAAAAATTGTAATTTTACAAATGATTTAATAGAATATTTTATTAATTTATTTGAAAATAATTTTGATATAAATTATTCCAATTTATATTGCCAATTTATAAATTTATTAATAAATATTTTAAGTGTAAATACAATGAGAAAATTTGTATTACCTTTATTAATAGAAAAACATTTTTTAGAAAGAATAAATATAATAATGAATAAAAATTCAAATATATCAAAAAATTTTAAAGAAATTTATAAAAATTTAAAATTTTATTATTTATTTGAATTTGATAATATAGATGAAAAATATATTGATAAATTAACATATTTATCTAATTTAGATAAAAAATTTCAAAATTTTGAAAAAATTGGATTTAATTTTTATCCTGATGAATTTAATTATTTAATAACAAATAAAGTTTCTTTAAAAAATAATAGAGAAAATTTAAATAATTATTTAAATATATTAAAAGAAGATAAAATATACAATTTATTAAATTATTTAAATTTATTATTTTATCCAAAAAAATTTTATAATTTTGAATTATTAAGTGAAATATTTTATATTAATTTTGAAAATAATGAAAATTTATTTGAAAATAAAATTTTTTCTATGCCAATTTTACCTAATAATCAAACTATTTTTAATAATGAAAATTTAATTCCTTTAAATTATTCTTTTTATGATTTTAATCCTCTTCCAATTCCACAATTAAATTTAACTTATTTAACATTATATGATTATTTACTTAAACAATTTTATTTATTTAAATATGAAAGTTCTTATGAAATAAGAGAAGATATTGAAGATTGTATTGATCAATTAAATCCAAATTTTGAAAAAAATGAAAATAAAAAATTTATTTCTTTTCAAAATTTTTCTCCTAATTCAATTAAAATTAATAATTTTCAATTAATTAATGTCAAAGAAAATGATTTAGGAAATGAATATCCAAATGAAATAATAGCTGAAATTGAAATAGATTTAAATGAAACTGAAAATGAATATAAAAAAAATTGGGATAAATTAAAAAAATATGATATAATTTTTTTAATATATTTTTATAATGAAAAAATGGAAAATAATTTTATAAGAGCAGGAGAAATAAAATCTATTTATGATGAAAAAAACAATAATATTTTAAATTATGATGAAAATAATATAAATGAATATTATGGAAATAAAAGAAAAATTCAAATTTTATTAGACCCAATTCAATATACTAATGATTTAAAAGAAGGATTATTTATTAATTATAATAATTTTAATTTATGTATTAAAAGAGAATCTAAAGAAAATAATTTTAAACCTATTTTAGAAAATATAAGATATTTTATTGAAAATGGCAATAATTTTACAAATTTTCCAAAATGGATTGAAATTATTATATTAAATTATTTTCAACTTCAAAATGATAATTATAATTTTCAATTAGAAATAAATGACAATAATTTTGATTTTTTTGATACATTTATTAATGAAAAACAATTAAATAATTTTAAAGATAAATTTAAAATTAAAAATATAATTTGTTCTCATTTAAATAATCCTTTTAATCATATTAATTTTAATTTAGAACAATTAAATGCAATTTATTATTCAATTCATAATAAATTAACTTTAATTTATGGTCCTCCTGGAACAGGAAAAACAGATGTTGCGGTTCAAATAATAAATTTATTACATCAAAATTATAAACATGAAAAAATATTAATTATTACCCATAGTAATAATGCATTAAATAATATATTTGAAAAATTATTAAAATTAAATATTGATCAAAAATATTTATTAAGATTAGGAATAGGTAATAAATATATAAATAATGAAGAAGATTTTAGTATAAAAGGTAGAATTAAACATATTTTAAAAAATAGAGAAATCATATTAAAAAAATTTTTAGAAATTTGTTATAAATTAAATATCAATATTTATCAAGAATATACATGTTCAACTGCTTTAATTATTATAAATAATTTTATATTAAATAACCCAACAAATATAAATATTATAAAAAATGAATTTAATATAGATATTAATGATTTTATTATGGAAATTAAAGAATATCAAAATTTTGAAATAATAAGAGATAATTTACAGCGTAAAAACTTTTTAATTAATAATTATTCTAAAATAATTGCAATGACTTGTACTTATGCTGGAATTAATAAAAAAAATTTATTAGATATTGATTTTTCATATTCAAATATTATAATAGAAGAAGCAGGAGAATTATTAGATATTGAAACTTTTATTCCTTTAACACTTCAAAACAATTTAAATAAATTAAAAAGATTAATATTAGTTGGAGATATTTATCAATTACCACCTATTATAAAAAATTCTGCTTTAAAAACATATTCAAATTATGACCAATCTTTATTTTCAAGATTGATCAAAAATAAATTTAAATATATCAAATTAGAATATCAAAGTAGAGCTAAAAAAAATATAGTAAATTTATATAGATGGAAATATCCTTTTTTAAAAGATAATGAAGATCTTATAAAAAATAAATTTAATTTTACAAATAAAGGATTTAAATACAATACTCAATTTATTAATGTTGAAAATTATGAAGGTAAAGGAGAAGTTTTAAATAATAATTTTTCTTATTATAATTTAGCTGAAGCTGAATATTGTATAGCATTATATATATACATGTGCTTAAAAGGTTATAAACCTGAACAAATAAGTATAATTACTCCATATAATGGTCAAAAAAATTTAATTAAAGAAATATATAATAAAAAATGTATTGCAAATATATTTCAAGGAATAAAAAAAATAACAACAGTTGATAATTATCAAGGCCAACAAAATGATTATATTATTTTATCTTTAGTTAGAACTAAAGAAATTGGATATTTAAGAGATATAAGAAGGTTTATTGTTTCAATAAGTAGAGCAAGATTTGGATTATATATTATAGGAAGATGGAATTTGTTTTATAATTGGTATGAAATGAAAGAAACTTTTGATATATTAAATAAAATTGAAAAGGATTTAATATTAAAAATAAATGAAAATATAAATGATAAAAAAGCTGAAAATATTGAAACAAAAATAGAAGATTTTAATCATTTGTATTCTATTGATAATGAATTATATAATATAAATTATAAATAATAATTATATATTATTATTATTATTAAAATAATTAAATATAGAATAATATAAATAAATAAAAAAAAATGATAAAAAATGAATATTATGACAAATATAAAAAAAGATATAATAATGAAAATCACATTTATATTGATGACGATGACAATACTTTATTAAATAAAAATCGACCATTAAATTTATTTTTATTAAAAAGTTTTTCTAAAAATAATATGGAAGAATTTATTGATGATATGTTAAATAATAAAAAAATTAATCATTTAATTTATAGAACTAATTCACATATCGCAAAAGATGAAAATAAATTTAATAAAAAAAAGAAAGAAGTTGAAATTACAGCTGATGCAATATTTAAAAAAAAAGAAAAATTAAATGTGATAGAAAACATTCAAAAAACAATTTCAAATTTTAAATTTCAAAGAAAAGAAAAAATTAAATATTTAAAAGAAAAAAATCTTAATTTTTATAAACATCAAAATAATAGTTTACAAGAACAAATTGAAAAATATTATGAACCAGTAAATAAAATTCGTAAAAAAAGTTTCGAAAGAATTTTAAAAAAATGTTCTTCTAATTTAGATATTAAAAAAAATTTTAAATTACCAAATGTTAAATTAAATATTAATAATGTTTTTTCTCGTTTATATCATAATAAAGTTTTAATATATGAACCAGAAAAAGAAAATAATAACGAAGTAAAAATTTTAAAAAAAAACACTATAAAAAGTTTTTCTCAAAAACAACTTGAAACAATTAATCAAACACAAACATCTAAATTTTTAAAACATAATCAAAGTATTCCAAATTTAACTATAAAAAATACTTTAAAAAATTTAAAAGGAAAAGAATTTATAAAAAAATTAAATGAAAATGATTATAAAACATGTTTTTTTAAAAATTCAGGAGGACCAAAAAAAATCATTAAAATTTCTTCTAATTTTCATACAAAATGTAATAGTAAAAAAGAATTAAATCCTAAATTATTGAATTTGGAAAATAATAAAGATAAATATGGTAATAATGAATTACAAAGAGCTGTAATTAATAATAAAAAACAATTAATAAAATATTTTATTGATAAAGGAATTGACCCAAATGAAAAAAATAATAAAGGTAATACTGCAATGCATTTAGCAATGTTAAATGATGATGAAGATACTATTCAAATGATTTTAGATGCTGGAGGAAATTTATATATTAAAAATAATGAAGATGATACACCTATTGATCTTGCATCAAAATATATATTAAAAAAATATGAATCAATTATAAATTAAAAAATATTTGTATCTAAATTATAAATATTTCAAATATAAATAATTTTTTAAAAAAATTATATGAAAAATTTATTAGTAAATAATTAAAAATATGTTACTATTTTAATGAAAAATTGATATAATTAATTTTAATGTTAAAATATAAGTTATTTTTCTGAAGTTTGTAAAAAAAATGTTTCATATATATATATAAATTTATTTATAATAAAGTTTAATATATTTTTTAAATTATTATTTCTGAATAATTATATTAAATTATAAAATATACAATATTAAATAATTTAAATATTATAACTTGTAATAATTTTAAATTAATTTTTTCTTTATTATAATATAAATATAAAATAATTTTTTAAAAATGAATGAAAGTGATATTAATTTAGATGAAAAAAATAATATTTTTGGTAAAAAAGCAAGTAATTTTGATACAGATAAAAATAATGAAAAGTAAAATTAAAATTTAATTATATTTTTTAATAAAATTTATTAAAATTATAATAATATAGTGCAATAAGAATTGCAAATGAAATTCTAAATACTTATGAAAATTTAGAATATTTATTTCAAAATAATCTTCCACCAAATAACGAACCTTATTATATGTTAGTTCTAAATTGTCCAGAAGATTTTCAAAATAAATATGAAAATTATTCAGTTTCTGATATAATTAAAAGAGTTCCAAAAAAAAAAAACTTCTTCTTAAAAAA
>JAEEGK010029325.1_pt1 | contig 10979 bp, 8 predicted proteins | sample 8958771 | NCBI WGS metagenome assembly JAEEGK01 (sample SAMN16246547, study PRJNA631951) | gut metagenome | biome: gut microbiome; feature: rumen; material: SC-attached | host: Bos | place: Iran: Karaj | collected 2018-10 | reverse complement strand
GATTAAAAATTATAAATTGAAGAATGTAGATATGAAGAATTACATTTAATGAAATAAATATAATTGTTTATTCTATGAAGAAAGAATATGATAAAAATATATATTAGATTAAATTTTAATATTTTTAAATTAGATTAATTAACTTTTATTAAATTATTTGTAAAAAAGTAATTCTATAATGTATTTTATTTATATATTAAAACTAAATTATATTTATAGATTAAATTCTCATTCAGTTATATCTAAAATAGAATTTGTATCACCTTTAATATTTTCATTTGAAATTTTTCTAACAACAAAATTTTGATTATTATTATTTTGTATAACTGTATTATCTTTAACATAATTTAATTTATTAAACATAACATTTTTATATTCACTTTCACTTTTAGAATCATCATTTAATAAATTTTCATCAATTTTAGAATAAATTCTTTTTTTATAAATATTAATAGTCATTTCTCTTTTTGCAGTTCTAATTGAATGAATATTATCATTTGAATTTTCTTTTGTTGTAGTACTTCCTAATGCATTTTCATTTAATTTTTTTCTTCTATTTCCTTCAAAAAAATTTAATTTTGGATATTCATTTTTAAAAAATTTATTATTTTCAATATTTTTTTCTGAATTTTTATCACTTTCATTATTATTTGTATCAATACTTTTTCCTCTAATTTTAGCTAAATCATCCATATAATTAAAAGAATATTTTGATTCTGATTTATTTAAATCTGGATAATTTATAATTGCAAAATCTTCTTCAGTTTTTTTTCTTTCATTAGTTTTTAAATTACCTATTGTAGTATTATCACTATTTAATTGATTAGTTGAAATAGTATTTTCATTTTTATTTAAATGTCTTTCAATATTTATTGATGTATTAATTGAATATTTATGATTTTGACAACAATCAAAAATACAATCCATATTAATTTAAAAAAACTATTAAATATTCAAATTAAAAATAAAAATAAAAATATATTTCCATTTAAAAAAATAAAAAAAACCCAAATGTCAATTTTATCGGAAATTTCTTTCAATACAAAATTCCTGTTATCAATAATATTAATAACAATAATAATAGATATTTTATTTCAAAAAACAATATTTTCTCTTTCAATAAATTTTGTCTCATCACTTCGAGAAAAAATTCCTCAAGAAAATTTATCTATTTGGTTAATTTTATCACATTTAGGAAAAGAAAAAATAATATTTCCAATAATATATATAATATATATATGTTATCCAATAAAATATTCATTTTTATTATTTAATGTATATTTCTCAAGTAAATTTTTTGTTAATTTTTTAAAATTATCTTTTCAAAGTCCAAGGCCTTTTTGGAATAATATTTCAGTATTTGGAAAATGTAATAATGGATTTGGAAATCCAAGTGCTCATTCTTTTACTACAATTAGTATTTATTCATCTTTATGTCATGTTATTATTTCAAATAATAAAGATAATTTTTTATTAAAATATATTTTAATTTTTTTAACTGTTTTTATTTCTATTATTACTTGTTTTTCTAGAATTATTTTAGGTGTACATTCAATTGATCAAGTTATTTTTGGTTCAATTTCAGGATTAATTTTATATTTTTATTTCTTTTTTATTTATACAGAAAATAATATAAAAAAAGAAAAAAATTATGTTCAGGAATTTTTAATTTATACTATTTTATTTTCTTTAATGCTTTTAGTTACTTATTTTATTTACAACATTTTTTATGATGAAAATTTAATTATGAAAATGAGTCAATTAACAATATTATATTTTTGTCCTGAATTACTTTTACATCCTTCAGATAAATCTTTATATTTATCATTAACACTTTTTGGAAATGTGGGTTGTTTTTATGGAAAAATTATTACTGAATATGTTTTAGAAAATATAAATGATATTTTTTTATTAAAAAAATTACCTGATTTTTTAAAAGATAAAAGTAATTTTTGGAAAAATAATTTATATATTATTTCATTAGGTATTTATTTTTTTACTGTCTTTAATTTTTATTCTTATGATATTTTCTTTTTTTGGTCTTCAGAATGGAAAAAATATATTATTAATACTTTTTTAACTGGAATTTTACTTTTTGGTCCTATAACAATAATAAGAACTATTATTTATGAAAATGAAGGATTTGAAGAAAAAGAATTAATTGAAGAAGATTTAATGAAACCCGCTGAAATTATTTCGAATATAAAAGAAAAAGAGAAAGAAAATAATAATAATAATATTGAAAATTATGAACCTATAAATGTTTAGATTTTAAATTTAATTTTATGATTGTTTTAATATATAAAAATTTTTAATATACTTAAGTTTATTTAAATTTCCTTTTTTTTGTTATAAAATAAAATTTTTTATTGCATTAAATATAGATAAATAAATATATTAATTTTAATTTAAAAAAAATAAAAATTTAATCAAAATCTCCAATATAAAAAAAGATAAAATAATAGAACAATATATAAAAAACTAAAATGTCAAAAGAACAAGAAGAAAAAAAAGTTCCATTCACTCAAAAAGAAGCAATATTTAGAAAAGCTCAAATAGTAAATTCAAAAGATGAATATTATGTTCACTATGATTTAATACTTTGTTTAAGAAAATCAAAAGACAAAAATGAAAATTACCCAAACAATAACTTTGAAGGAAAATTAACATTAACATTTTCATACAATGACCAAAATCAAAACGACATTTTTTTAAATTTCGAAGGGACAATTTATTCAATAAAAATAAACTCAAAAAAAATAGAAAAAATAACATATAAAGATCAAAGATTATATTTAAATCACTCAGATTTAATATTAAATGAAATAAATAAAGTTGAAATTTTATTTTCTGGAAAATATACTCATTCTGGAGTAGGAATACATCATTTTATTGATCCATCAGACAATAATGAATACATTTATAGTCAAAGTGAACCAAATGGTTGTTCTTTAATTTTTCCAGTTTTCGAACAACCAGATATAAAATCAAAATTAAAAATAACTTTAATTGGTTATTGTGATTGGGTTATGTTATCAAATGGTGAAGAAATATTAAAATGGAAATTAGATAATTTAAATTCAAAAAATGAAGATTTAGATTGTGAATTATTAAAAGAAATATATGATAAATTAACAAATGAAGATTTTGAATTTTTATTTAAATCAATATATAATAAAAATTATATGATAACATTATTTAATGAAACACCAAAAATTTCTCCTTATTTATATTGTATATGTTGTGGTAATTATTTTATGTATCAAAATCCATTTAATTATAAAATCCCATTAAGAATTTTTATGAGGCAATCATTAAAATTTAATGGTGATCCAAAAGAACAATTTAAAGTAACAATAAAAGGAATGGAATGGTATAAACAATATTTTGGAATATCATATCCATATTCAAAATATGATCAAATATTTTGTCCAGAATATAATTTTGGTGCAATGGAAAATGTTGGTTTAGTTACATTTAATGAAATTTATTTATGGGAAAAAAAACCAGATGAAACTAAAAAAAGTAAATTTTCTATTACAATATTACATGAATTGGCTCATATGTGGTTTGGTAATTTAGTAACTATGATATGGTGGGATGATTTATGGTTAAATGAATCTTTTGCTACTTTTATTTCATTTTTATGTCAAAAAAATTGTTTAAGTGATTCATATAAAAATACTTGGATTGCTTTTAATAATATGAAACAATTTGGTTATGATAAAGATCAAATGAATACTACTCATCCTGTTTATTCTGTTATTGAAGATACTGAACAAAGTGAAAGTAATTTTGATTGGATTGTTTATTATAAAGGTTCTAGTTTATTAAAACAAATGTTTTATTGTATTGGTTATGATAATTTTTCTATTGGATTAAAGGAATATTTTAAAAAATATAAATGGAAAAATTCAAAATTTGATTTTTTTGTTGATAATATGAGTGAAGCTATTAAAAATAATAAAAATAAAGTTATTAATGAAAATCAAATTGATTTTGAATTTGATTTAAAGGAATTATGTAAAAATTGGTTAACTAAAGCCGGATTAAATCAATTGAAACCTATTTATGAAATTGAAAATGGGAAAATTAAAAATTTTGTTATTGAACAAACTCCAGTTTTAGAAAAATTTAATAATTTACAAACTCATATTTTTGAAATTAAATTATTATATAATAATCCAGATGAAGATAAAATAATAAAAGTTATGATTAATCCAGAAAAAATTACTCAAGTTAAACAATTAGAAAATTTACCTGAACCAAAAGGAATTATTTTAAATTATAATGATTGGGCCTATTTTAAATGGATTATTGATGATAAAACTTTAAATTATTTTATGGAAGATTTAAATAAAAATTTAAATGATGTTTTATCAAGACAAATGGTATATAAAAGTTTAATTGATATGACAAAAAATGCAGTAATTTCATGTCAAAAATATTTTGATTTTATTTTAAAATTTTTAGTTGATGAAAATAGTTTAGAAATCATTACTAATGTATTAAGACCAACTATTGGTATATTAAAGAATTATTTACCTCCTAAATTATATGAAAATTATTCTGATAAAATGTTTGATTTAATTCAAAGATTAATTATTAAAAATAAGGATAATGATGAATTTTTAAATTTATCTGCAGATTATTTAATTACTTATGCAAATACTGAAAAAAATTTATTAATATTAAAAAATTGGTTAAATGAAAATAAATATTGTGTTGAAATTGATGGAAAAAAATATGAATTAGATAAAAAGTATTTTACAAATGAAATGAATTTTACAATTGTTTCTAAATTATATTCTTTAAATTCAATGTCTTTAGAAGAAAAAGAAAAAATTTTAAATAAACAAATTGAATTAGATAATAATTCAGATAAATCAACAAAAGCAAAATTAAGATGTAAAGCAGCTCTTCCTGATTTAAAAATAAAAGAAGAAATTTGGGAACTATTAACAAAAAAATCAAAAAGTGATTCATTAAAAAATATGCAAGCTTATATGTTTGGCTTTGTTAATATGAATCAATTAGATTTAGTTAAACCTTTTATTGTAGATAAATTTTTTGATGATATTGTTCAATTAAAAAATATGGATAATTTCTTTTTAGAATATTTTATTTATTTATGTGGACCTAAAAATTTTCCTACTGATGAAAATATTAAAAAATTAGAAGAAGTTAAAGAAAAAGTTAAAGATAGTGATATTTGCTTAAAACATATTATTGATTTAATTGATGATATGAAGAAATTTCAAAAAAGTCATTCTTTATGTGAAAAAAGTGAATAAATTATTGTTATCATTAATATTTATTAATTTAAAAAATTGTTTTAGTTAAAGTTTTTCTTTTTTAATTTTTATTTTTCTATTATTTGAAATATGATTAATTGTTTTTCTAAATAAAATATATTTAAAAAAAGTTACAGAGATTTATTAATTTTGAAATAAAATTATTTCCTATGGTTATCTTTATTAGTATTCATTATTTAAATTAAAAAATTCTAACATAAAATTAAATAATATTTATTTTATATAAATAAAAAAAATATTAGTTTACAAAAATCATATAAAAAATAAAATTATAACAAAAAAAAAATGTAAATTCTTTTTATAAATAATACCAACTTTCCAATTTAAAATCAATAAAATAAAAATATAAAAAATTACAACATAAAAGAATAAATCCAATAAAAAATTATAATTGAAATAAAAAAGAAAAAAAAATAAATACAATTCATGAATAGTGAGGAATTTATAAATATTATAAAAAATTCAGAATGGTATAAAGACGAGATAACTCGTAATACAATAATATCTGATTTTATTGAAAAATTAAATAGAGAAAATACAATAGGTGAAATTATATTAGTAAATTCATTATATGATGAAATAAGTTCAAAAGAAAAATATTCATCAAAATATTCATCAACAGAAAATTATGATTTTTTTGAAAATAATAATGATTTATATGATTATTCATATGATCCAACAAAAATAAATGAAATTAGTAAAGAAGAATCATCAACTGGAATTTCTAATGTAAAAACTAACAATGACAATCAATTTTTAATTGTTGTAAATGATATTTTTGATAAATTCATCCAAATTCAAGATAATAATAATCAGTTTAATACTCTTTCTTTGAGAAGAGATGCTTTTCAAAATTTTATGAAATTTGTGAATAAAGAATATAGATTAAAAAATCAATAAATTTTAAATATTTTTTTTTATTTGGATAATATTGATGATAAAATTTTTTTATTAAAATTATTAAATGATTAAAAAAAAAGGTCTCATTTATAAATAAATTATAAATGATATAGTAGAGTTTAAATAATTGATTTATTTCATTATTGAAATTTATTTTTAATTGAATTATTGTTCTATTAATATTTTATAATTTTAATATTTAAAATAAAAATAATCAGACAATATAATATCCTTTAATTTTTTAAATAAAATTAAAACAAATAAAATATAATAAAATATTTAATAAAATAATTTTATAAAAGAAATCAATAAAAATAAAATTAATACACTTTTAAATTTTAATAATATAAAAATAAAAATGAATATTAAAAAATGACATTAAAAGTTTAAAATATTGAACAATTATTATTATTATTTATTTCTTTTTGTGGTGTAAATACTTTTATTGTTCTTTGAGATAATATAGGAGTCATTATTTTAATTTTTTTAATAGATGGATTTAATAAATGTTTTTTACTTTTATTCCTACAATCTTCTATATTTTTGATATTTTTATTCAAATTAATAGCACTATAATTATATTGTTTAGATTGTTTATGCTTCTTTTTAATTGATTCTAAGAATTCATAATCAATTTCATTTAATACTATTTTATTATGAATTGAACTTTTATTAAAATTAAAATTATTTTTAAAAGGTTTTTCTTTTGAAAAAGTAATATTTTGTACTTTAATTTTTGTATTATAATAATTGAGTGGTTTTTTTATATTAATATAATGAAGTTTTGGTTTATTTTTCATTATCATATTATCTTTTTGTTCTAACTTTATCATTTTTTTATTCAATTTTTTTTATTTTTTAAATTATATTATCTTTTTCAATATTTATTAAAAGCTTTTTTAATTTTTTTATTCATTATTTGGAAAATGTATAACTTTTAATCATAGAGTCACTCTTATATATCTTTAAAGTTTTAGCTTAAATAAAAAAAGTTTTATCACAGATTTGAATTTTCTAAATGAAAAAAAGATAATAAAAGAAAATATATTTAAGATATTTTAAAACTAATTTCCTTTTTTTCTATTTTACATTTTTATTTATTTTGATTATTTTTTTATTTTTAAATTATAATTTTTATTTTTTTATTTATTTTTATTTTAATGAATTATCAAAAAATTATTAATGATATTTCTTCTTTTTCTATTGATAATGAAAATGAATTAGAGGAATATATTAATAATATTTTAAATTCTTTACAATCTAAAAATGAGCTAATTCAAATATTAAAAGAAAAAAAAGAAGAAAATTCAAATAAACTTAAAAATTATATAATTGAAAATAGTGAAAAAATAATATCAATTTTTGTTCTTATCAGGAAATTAAAAGATGAATTATTTTTATCAAAAAATCACTTTGATGCAATGTCAAATCAAAGTTTAATTATAAAAAAAAAGTATATAGAACCATTTGAAAAATTATCAAAAGCTATATCAAATAAAACAAATATAGACTCAGTTATAAATTTATTTGAAGAAGCAAAAAATTTTAAATTAGATTTTAAAATAATAAAATCTCATTTTGATAAAGATACTTTAACTTTAAGTGATAAAAATTTTGAAATATTTATTAGATTAAGAAAATATTCTTTAGCTGATTTGGCAGGAATAAATTATATTAATGAAGAATATATTTGGTTTCAAAAAAATGGAGAAAATTTATTAGATAAATTTAGAGAAAAATTTGAAGAATGTGTTGGGCATAAAAATAATAATGAAATATTAAAATTTTTTGAATTTTTTTCTAAATTAAATATTTTAGTTAATGAAATTAAAAATATTACTAATAAATCACTTAAAGAATTAATGATAGAAAAGTTTTTAAATACTATTATTAAAGAAGTTATTAATACAATTAATCCACTTGATTTGATTTATGAAAATATTGTAAAAATAAGAAAAGAAATAAATGAATTTTTTGCTCTTTTAGAAGACTTTAATTCAGTCTATAATAATTTAGGAAAATTATTAAAAACAACATATGATAAAACAAATTTTGTTTTATATGAAAGTATAATGAAACTAGTAAGTTTAAATATATAATAAATTAATTATCTTTTTAGGAAGATTTACAGAATATAAATCAATTATTTCTAGAAAAAATATTTGAAACGTTAAAACAAATTTTCCATAAGTTAAAAGAAAATCCAAGATTTTCAAATAGTATAAATTACTTCATAAAAGATTTTATATTTATCTATTTTTCTCTTAAAAAATTTAAAAATGATGAAAATTTAATAAATGATACTTTACAAGAAATAAAAACAGAATTTTTAGAAAGATTTAATCAATCAATTTCTGAAAACTTTTCTCGTGCTTATATTTTAATTAAAAATAGTGAAAGTAATGCAGATTCAAATGGAATTTTTATTAAAGGAAGTATTGTTAATGCAAATATTATTCAACATTTAGTTGACTATATTAAAAAGTTAAGCCAATCTTTTATGGATCTATATGAAAATTTTTCTTTTTATAATAATGATGAAACTTTTTATTCTTCAAAAGATAAATTAATATATGAATTAAATTTAGCATTCACTAGTTCAATTATGGATAATTATTTTAGAAATATTTTTGATAAACTGTCTTTTATTTTAAATCAATTGATTAATTTTTCAAATGAAACAAATCAAAAATTACTTATTCAAAAATTTTATTTTTTTTATTATATTTTATACAAAATGAATAATGTTTTAATTTTACTTTTAAAAAGTGATTTTGCATATTTAATTAGTGATGGATTAATTTATACAATTAAGTTAAAAATGAATTTTTTTTTAAGTGAATTTTTTAGAATTATTATTCAAAGAATTCCTATTAATAAATATATTAATGATGAAATTAATTATTCTCAATTATCTAAACATATTTATGATAATTGCTTGTTATTTTTTCAAAATGAAAATTATGATTTTAATAGAGCTTATGAAATTCCAATTACAATTTTTATAATATATTTCATTTCTTTAGGAAGTATTTGTTTAATTAATAAAAATGAAAAAGATTTAAATAATTATCAAATTTTATTTTCTAATTTAATATCAATTCCATCAATTTTTAATAAATTAAACAATAATTTTATTACTAAATTCTTTGAATTTATTAAAGTTATTTGTCAAATTGATTCAGTTGATAAATTAAATGAAATAAAAAATGAAAATAATATTACTAAAATAAAAATAATTATAATTAATTTTAGAATATATTGTCTTTTAAATAATGATGAAAAAAATGAAAAATTTAATAAAGTAAATAAAATATTAAATAATAATAAAATAGCAAATGATGGATTGATTAGATTAATCTCAATATTAATTTTACATTTTTTTAAAATTGATAATACTTGTGAAATATTAAATACAGGTGATATAAAATATGAAAAACAATTAAATTTAATTAATGAATTGAAAGAAGCTTTTAGTTAAAAATATAAAATATTATTTAATTTATTGAAATATATTTTATATATTATAATCAAATTATATAATTATATTTTTTATTTTAATTAAATACAAATAAATATTATTTTATTAAAATCAGAATATTAATTCCTTAATAATTAATTATTAATAATTTTATCTTCTTCTTTTATTATCATTCTCGAAGATAATATTCTTTTTTTGTTAAAATGAATTTTTATTTTATTTTTATCAATATGATTTATTTCTTCTGTTTCTGGTCTTGGTTTAATTTTCACTATGTGTTTATTATTATTTTTCATTTTTTTATTATTTTTATGTTGATTATTATTATTATTATTCTTTAATTTATATTCATTATTTCCAATTTTAAATTTTGAAATTTCAATTTTTTTATTTGAAATTGGTCTTTCTTCTTTGTTTTTATTATTATTTTTTTCTATATTTTCTATTCCATTATTAATTTTAATATTTTTAATATGTATTTTTTTATTATTTTCATCTTTATTTTCTTCAGTTATAATTCTTTGATTATTTTTAAAAATATTAAAATTTCTTTTAATTTTTCCATCTTCGTCATTATTAGGTATATATCCAATATCATTTAAATAATTTACACTTTTTTTTGTTTTTGTAATGATATTTATAGGTGTTTTAAATTTACTTTTATTATTTCTTTGAGTTATTGAAATAATATTTCTTGAGTCTCTACTTTTACTTAAATTTGTATCTGTTATACTATAATTTATTTTTCTTTCTAAAACATTTGAAAAATCATTTTGTGTTAAGTTTGGATTTTTGTTTTTTTCAAAATTTTTATTTATTTCATTTAAATAATTTTCTTTTATTTTATTTGCCATTTTTTCTTTTATTTCTTTAATCATTTTTGTTATTTCTTCATCATTTAATTCATTCTTATTTATATCATTTTTATTTATTATTCTTTTTTGATTATTATAATTTCTATTCTCTTTTTTTTTAACATCTTTTGCAAAAATAATACATTTATTCTTTTTTTTTTTATCATTATTTAATTGAATTAAATTTTTTAATTTATTAGAAGTTTCAATTTCTTTTATTATTTCTTTAATATTTTTATTTTCTATATTATCAAATTCATTATTTTTATTTTTATCATTTTTACTATATTTTTTAATTACAATTTCATTTAATTTATTTTTAAATTTTTCTAAATTTTTTTTTAATATATCACCAAATATTTTTTCATATTTCATTAATGCTTCATAAAAATCCATTATACTATATTTATATATTTTAATTATTTAATA
>JAEEGK010029324.1_pt1 | contig 10979 bp, 15 predicted proteins | sample 8958771 | NCBI WGS metagenome assembly JAEEGK01 (sample SAMN16246547, study PRJNA631951) | gut metagenome | biome: gut microbiome; feature: rumen; material: SC-attached | host: Bos | place: Iran: Karaj | collected 2018-10 | reverse complement strand
CTTGTTTCCATACTTGGCATTTCGAATCATTTTCTGTACCGCAAAAAAATCATCTCTGGATATGATTGCCTCGTGGTGATTCTTTTGCCTGTACTGATTGCGATCATGGTTGTTTTTCTTGGATTTGTGGTTGAGATAGTTAGGCGTAAAGGTTTTTCGGGCCAGCACATCACCACAATATCGCTCATTAGTTAGTATCTGCAGAACACTCCCGGCTGACCAAGATTGATTCCCCTTTTTGGTTAGACGTTCAAGTTCGGTTAGCGCATCGGCTATTTTCTGTGCGGAGTATCCATAAAGGTACGAAAAGAAGATAAGCCGTACAGTATTGGCTTCATCCTCATTAATAACGAGATTTCCGTTTTCATCGTGATCGTACCCAAGGAGAACCGGAGTCAGAAAGATTCCTCTTTTGAAACGCATCTCGATGGAAGCGTTCATAATTTCGGATTTTGTATGACTTTCCTCCTGAGCAAGAGTGGCAATGAAGGACAATGACATTTCAGAATTCTCGTCCAGGGTAAATATGTTCTCGGTCTCAAAGAAGACTCCAATAGGCGGCTCGGCGGCTTTTAACTGACGGACATAACCTATGCAATCGATAATATTTCTTGCAAATCTGGATACGCTTTTAGTTACGATCAGATCGATTTTTCCGGCCTGACAGTCTTTTATCATACGGATAAAGTTATCTCGGTGTTGCAGAGATGTCCCGGAAATGCCTTCATCGGCATATATATCCACAAGTTCCCAGTTTGAGCGGTTATTGACCATATCTTCATAATGGTTCTTTTGCAATTCATAGGAAGAAGTTTGATTGGGATCATCGGTTGATACTCGGGCGTAAACGGCCACTCTTTTTTTTACTTCTGATCTGTAAAAGTCTTCCTGAGGGTCAGCTGGTATAACATCCAAGATGTCCTCGCTGACACCTTTATATCGGTCTCGGATTTTTTTCTTTCTCAAGTCGATATCTTTTATGTTTTCTTCGCGTTCTTCCATTAGTCGTTACCTTTCTATAGCGGGGGATTGTTCTAACAAAAATATAAATAATATTATTTATGTTTTTTCACCATGCTCCCGCGGTTAAAAACTTATACTCACGGTTAATAACAAAAAGAATAACCAGCAGGGCATTCCGCTGCTGGTCATTATGTGATAAAAGATTTTATAATCTCGGATATGTTTTTTAGTATCAGTTCCTGCTTGTCAACTGAACATCGGGATATGAGTTCAGATAACTCTGGAGGAGATAGGGAGTCTGTGTGCAAATCCGGGTTATAAATCAGGTCGTTTACAGTTATTTTGAGCACATCAGAGATTTGATCCAGTTTCTGTAGGCTGGGTTTTTTCTTACCACTTTCAATATTGCTGATGTAAGCTGCGGAAGATCCGATACGAAAGGCTAACTCTTCCTGAGTTATTCGTTTGCTTTGACGATAATACCGTATGCGCTTTCCGATAATGAAGTAATCTATACTCATATTTGCTCCTCCTGGCATACCCTTATAAGGGTATTACCCTTATAATAGCACTACCCTTAAAAGGGATTATAGAGGATAATATTTTAAAAATCAACAGGAGAATTAGACTGTGATAAAGTATGATAAATTGTGGGAATACCTTAAGAATAATAACGTTACGCAATATCGCTTGATTGCGTCAGGAATAAGTCATTCGACACTTACCAGGCTGAAGAGAAATCAACCGGTTAGCACAGAGACGATAGATAAGCTGTGTACTATTTTAGATTGTAACATTGAAGATATTGCCACATTTGTAAAGGTAGAACAGTAAGAACGACATGAATAAGAAAGACTCGCCAACTTCCGATTTGGCGAGTCTTATTATTTGCAGAATTATGCTCTAGATAAGGCTTTTTCCTGTTCATCACCTTTTCTGATTCCCGCATAAAGATATTCTTGCAACTTCTTGAGATCTTTCTTTAGACTGTCGCTGACATAATATAGAGCCTGAGCTTCTGTACAGTCGTTTCCATGCATTTGGGCCATGCCTTCGCCAATAAGAAAAATAGTATCAGGTGCATTTTGCATTCTGTCTAAGAGTGTATCAAGTTTTCGCCACTCGGCTTTATCAATCATCATAAAGGTTGTGCTCCTTTCTTCAACTCTGGAAGGATAGATGTAGGCGGGAACAGCTCATGGACGAATATATCGTAATAAGCAGCCAGTCTGTATGCGGTTTCAAGAGAGGGGGTCTGTTTTCCACTCTCGTAACGCCGAAGAGTCTTAACATCTATGCCTACTCCAGCGGCAAGTTTCTGTTGTGTATCGTGGTGTTCAAGCCTGATCCTTTTAAGTTCCGTGTCCATGAGCGAGCCTCCTTCGGTAGAATTGGACGGGTACAAAAGTCCCGTTTTATAAAGTCTACCAAAGGTGCTGTACAATTATCGGGACTCAAATGATCACTTTACCCAAAACAGTCAGAGAACTGTTTTCGGTGATTGGAATTGGTTCGTATTTCTTATTGATAGATACGAGCGCAGTTCCTTTTTTGCTACTCATAAGCTTTTTACAAAAAGCTTCGCCGTTAAGGACGAAGATACCAATTTCACCGTCTTCGACTCGCTCCTGTTTATGAACATAAACAATCTGCTGATCCTGCAATAAAGGTTGCATGCTATCACCTGCAATATGGACTGCAAAGTCTGCATCAGAAGGAACGAATTCATCCGTTTCAATCTCTTCATACGCTTCGTTGTCCAGGTAGTTTCCGGTACCTGCAGATACTCCTAGTTCATAAAGGTGTATCGTTCTTATTACAGGAATCTCTATGACGGGCGCATTCGACCTGAGATATTTGTCGTTGGTAGCCAGCATGTCAACGTATTCATTGGCACGCTCTCTTCCTTCTTCGTTGAGCTTGTTTAAGGGATTGTAGGGATTCACACCGAAAATCTCTTCATAGATATCCTTTATTCCAAGCACTTTACATAATGTAAAAAGCTGTTTGATTCCGGGCTCCGTGCGATTGCTTTCCCAGCTGTAAAGGCATTTGTCGGTTACTTCGATGCCCTCTTTCTTTAGAAGCTCGGCTAGTTCGGGCTGTGTTAAATGCAAGTCCTTTCTATACTTAGCGATGATCGGTCCTATAGCATTCATACAATGTCCTCATTTCTAAGCCCGGCGGTCCGGGCGGGTTAAAATTTGTCACATGTGATTATAACATTCGTGATGGTTGAATTCAACTAAATTCAACATAATGTAGAGAATGGAGAAAGTCAAGGGACAATATTTCCCCTTGAACCCCACAAAATGTAGTAGTATATTCTCCTTGTAGCGAAGAGCTACCGGCGTTAAGGAATGCATTTTGCGGGGCGCTTGAGAAGGGTCGAAAGGGGGAAATGGAAATGCGACTGGATTTGAATTATTGGTAATTCTTCCGGGGAATCTTCTTGTAACTTAATAACCAAACTCATCGACGGGTGACACACATCCCTTTTCCCGCCGAGTGATATGCACATTTAATCGCTTGGAGGTGATTCAAGATGAGAGATCGGAAGAAGAAATTATGTATTTGTTGTCCGGAATGCGGTAAGTTCTTTTGTAAAAGCGGCAATACTGATTCGGAATTCATTTGCACCAGGTGCAAATCAAAGATTGTAGCGATCGTGTCCAATGGACGCGTTATAACATTCCCGGAGCAGCGAGATAATGAAGACATTCCGTTGGCTGCGGAGATGTAAAGAATAACTGAATATATTGAGGCGCGGGTAGGCCATGTGAAGGCGCTATAGGCAGTCAGGACAGGGCCCGTTGCCAAGAGTTTGTTAGGAAACTGTAAATAACTGGATTATTAAGAGTTCGACAAAACAGGAGGAAGTACGCACAGAAGTGTTTCTGTGATCACGTATCTTGTTTTGTCGGGCTTTTTTTGCGCTCATAAGCTGTTCTTTCTCCTGTTTATGCGGACGGAAAGGACGCTATGGGAATCAATGCAAAGGAGATCGGAAAGAGGATTAAGGAACTTAGGAAGGAGAGGACGCTTACTCAGGAAGAATTTGCCGAGGAAATAAACATGACGGTTAGTGCCGTCAGCAAGATGGAAATAGGTAATAGGGTTCCTTCCGTAGATACCTTTGTGCTGCTTTCGGAGTTCTTCGGAGTGACGCTGGATTACTTGGTGCTGGGGAAAGCGCATTGAATTATCTCGGGATTATAGTCGACGAAAAAAGATATTGACAGTGCATATCATGACGAGTATATTAGTCTCTAATAACTCGAAAGGATAATCTGTGACATGAAGAATTATTTCCTTGTCTCCAATACAGTCACTACCCAGCCCACTAAAGAAGCCAGCGGGTTTATTTCTGTATGCAAGATAAGGTCGAGTTATAAGATGAAATCTAAGTGATCGAAGATTTCTTTATACTATTGATCATTAAGACCTTATCAAACCATAAAAGTTTGGTAAGGTCTATTTTTATATCAGGAGGGAAAAAGATGGATTTACATGATTTTGATGATGTGGCAGAGAACTATGATCTCTATTTGGAGGAAATGTACAGAACTGAAGATAATCATGCGGGATTTCTGGATTTCTATCTAGATTTTGCCAAAGAATATGGAAAAGATGGAGTGATTGATATAGCTTGCGGAACCGGAGCTGTTTTGCTTTACCTTGCACAGCATGGGATATTTGCGGATGGTACGGATCTGTCGGAGGCAATGTGCCGGGTTGCGGGTGAAAAGGCAAGGCGCGAAGGCTTTGATCTTAATATATTCCCGGCGAATATGACAGAATTCAGGAGCAGCAGAAAATACTCCTGTGCGATAATAGCACGAAGCGGTTTTATGCATCTTATCACGCCTGAATTACAGCGAGCTGCACTTTTAAACATTCGTGAGAACCTGGTGGATGGTGGAATGCTGACCTTTAATACATTTGATCCGCACCCAGTCTTCCAGGCATAGCAGATGAATACAAAAGACACGGACTATTCTCTGAGACTGGAATATACGAACAAAGAAGGCAGGCGTGAGAGACTATATAATGCTATTTCCTATGATCCATATACGCAGATCATGAGCGGGAATTGGAAGTTTGAAACGCTGGACGATAACGGAGCAGTAATCGGAGAAAGGGTTCGCCCTTTGAAAATGCGTCAGACTTATCGGCAGGAAATGCGGTATCTGCTGGAACTGACAGGATTTGAGATAGTAAACGTTTATGGCGGATACAACAAGGAGTCCGGAGAAGGTTCGGCGAAAAATGTTATTTGGTGCGTAAGAAAAAAATAAGGTGAGGAGTTGATGATCATGGAAAGAAAAATTGAAACTGAGAGACTTATCTTAAGAACAGTAACCGTGGATGATGCAGAGGCAATTTTTAAGTGGGCTGCTGATCCTGATGTAAATAAATACATGATATATCCGCTGCATAAGGACATTAATGTTACCAGAGAATGGCTTAAAAGCAGAGATATAGACGGTAAGGACGAGTTTGATCTTGGATTTGTGCTCAAGGAGACAGGAGAACTTATCGGGCAAGGTGGCTTATTTTACCATGATGATACGGATGCCTGGTCGATTGGTTATAACTTAAGAAAAGACTACTGGGGACAGGGACTGGTACCTGAAGCCATACAGGCGATCATCGACTATGTAGATAAAGAAAAGGGTGTTCGTGCCATTGTGGGTGAGTTTGCAAAAGAAAACAGTAAGAGCAGGCGCGTAATGGAGAAGCTTGGAATGACCTATTGGAAAGACGGGCAGTATTCCAAATTTGACGGAAGCGTTACTTTTGAGGCTTGCTGGTACAAAAAGGAGTACAGATAAATGGGAACAGTAATTCGGAGGGTTTAGCCGGGAGACGAAGGTGATCCTGCATATATACAAACAGAAAACCGGAAAGCTGCTTTTGCAGATATTATGGATGCGGATACCTTAAAGAAATGTACTAATATCGAGAAAGCAACTGATATGCACAAGAGGCTTCTTGATGAAAATAAAGGAAACGGTTATCTTCTGTTTATTGATGGAATAGCCGGACTAAAGATTTTAGGAAAAGAGTGAGGTGTTTGCGATGTTTAGGAAAATGAGAAGATTTAAGCAGCAGATTTCTGATGCAGAATGCATTGAGGTTTTGAAGAATACTAAAAGAGGCGTTCTTTCACTGATAGGAGATGATGGGTACCCTTATGGGATTCCTATAGACCATTGGTATTGTGAAGAGGATGGAAAGATCTACTTTCATGGAGCTAAAGAGGGACATAAGATCGACTCTATAAAAGCCTGCGATAAAGCCGGTTACTGTGTATATGACGAGGGCTATCGGAAGGAAGGCGATTGGGCTCTTAATATAAAAAGTGTCATTCTTTTTGGCAGGATATGCCTTGTTGAAAATGAAGATAAGGCAAGAGATATATGTACTGCACTGACCAGAAAGTTTACTGATGATGCAGAGTATCTGGAGAAAGAACTTAAGAATGCATTTCCAAGAGTACAATGTCTGGAGTTTTCTCCTGAACATATGACTGGAAAACTGGTTAATGAGTCATGACAAGTAAGTAAACTCAGTTATAGAGAAATCGGTAAAGCAGCTCAATGCCGGGATAGCATGTTTGATCGGAAGGCGTGTTAAAACGACTCCCGTACCTGCGCCAGAAATTTTTCTGCAATCGGTGTGAATGTCCGGTACTTATTCCATATCAGATACAGTTTTGTCTCCTGTCTCGGAGAAAGAGGTCTGAAAACAAGATCACTTTCTTCGGAACAGTTTATGAGGTGATCGAAAGTAAGAAGAATGCCAAGGCCTTCTTTTGCAAACATAGAAGCATTATAAGAAAGCCGGAAGGTACCTTCCAAGTGGAGTTTTGGTAGCTCATCACCTGCCCACAGAAGAATTTCATTATTCCAGCTTTGTTCAGAGCAGAAGAGAGGCTGGCCGATAAGGTCAACTACCCTGATGCTCTTTTTCTTTGCCAAAGGGTTGGTATTCAGCATGACCGCACCCCATCTGTCGGCCTCGGGAAACAAGAGGTATTCGTATTTTTCACGGTTGGGAGTTTCGCATATCACTGCAAAATCAAGTATCCCCTTATCAAGCTTTTCCGTTACCTGCTCGGTGTCTCCGCTTGTGATGTGATACGTAAAGGCCGGATAACGCTCTTTGAGTTTTTTGATCTCCTTGGCAAGAAAGCCAATCTGATATGATTCGGCCAGTCCAAAATAAATATCGCCGCCTGTGATGTCGCCAAGGGAAACAAATTCCTGCTCGATCTTGTCTGCCATAGCGATAAGGTCTTCGGCACGGTCACGTAGCAGCATCCCTTCATCGGTCAGCTTTATTGAAAAGCTGTGACGGGTAAACAGCTTTTTCCCCAATTCATCTTCAAGAGTTCTGAGGACCTTTGATAAAGTGGGCTGGGTAACGTGCAGCATTTGGGCGGCATGAGACATGTTTTCCTCTCTTGCAACAGCTAAAAAGTATCGCAGGTTCTTGATCTCCATAGGTTCCTCCTTTATTTGATATGCATAAATGGAATATCACGATATTCATTTTATTCATTTGCGCACTTTGTGTCAATATCATATACTGATGATAAGAAAGAAACGGCAAAGTGCATATCATAAAAACAGGAGGACATAAAAAATGATCAGAAAAGAAGAATTGAAAGTCGTCAATGAGTGGGACAAGACCTTCAAGAAGAGCGATAAGGTCGATCACTGTAAGGTGACGTTCGTAAACCGCTATGGCATAACCCTTGCGGCGGATATGTATGTTCCCAAAAATGCGCAAGGAAAGCTTCCTGCAATTGCTGTATGCGGACCTTTTGGCGCGGTTAAGGAACAATGCTCCGGTCTCTATGCTCAGACCATGGCAGAAAGAGGTTTTCTTACAATAGCTTTTGATCTTTCCTTTACGGGCGAAAGCGGCGGTAATGTAAGATATATGGCATCTCCTGATATCAATACGGAAGATTTCATGGCAGCCGTGGATTTTCTCTCCCTTAATGAAAAAGTTGATCCTGACCGGATCGGGATCATAGGCATATGCGGATGGGGCGGCATGGCTGTAAATACTGCGGCACTGGATACCCGTATCAAGGCTACGGTAGCTTCTACCATGTATGACATGACAAGGGTAAACGCAAAGGGCTACTTTGATTCGGAGGACAGCGAGGAGGCACGTTACGAGAAAAAGAAGGCTATGTGCGCTCAGAGACTTGAGGATCTTAAGTCCGGTGAATATATGCCCGGCGGAGGAGTTGTAGATCCGCTTCCGGAGGATGCTCCGTTCTTTGTAAAAGACTACTACGATTATTACAAAACAGACAGAGGATATCATAAGAGAAGTCTTAACTCCAATGGCGGATGGAATGTGATCGGATGCGAATCCTTTATAAACCAGCCAATCCTCAAGTACAGCAATGAGATCAGAAGTGCAGTGCTCCTTATTCATGGAGAAAAAGCCCATTCCTGTTATTTTTCAAAGGATGCATATGCAGATATGATAAAGGACAGCAAGTATGCGGATAACAAGGAACTTATGATAATCCCCGATGCTGTACATACTGATCTGTATGACGGCGGAGATAAGGATTACATTCCGTTTGATAAGATAGAGAGCTTCATGAGAGAATATTTTAAATAGGGAGATCTGAATGATGAATGTAAAATATGTCATTTGCGCGACCATGATATTGTTCGTTTTCTCATCGTGTGCAGGGAGCATACCAAACGATAGCGCAGTTTCAGCGAGCAGCCGGGAAGAGATTTTGACTGCATCTTTGGAGAATGGCGGGGACAGAATGCCGGAAAAGGAAGAAGAAAAAGAAGAACTGATCCTTTCGATTGGAGATAAAATGATTTCTGTCGAGTGGGAAAACAATGAGAGCGTGGATGCGCTTAAAGACCTTGCCGGATCCGGAATGCAGATCAATATGTCTATGTACGGAGGATTTGAACAGGTCGGAAGTCTTGGTGCTTCTCTTCCGAGGAATGACAGTCAGACGACTACGAGTCCGGGGGATATCGTACTTTATTCGGGAAATCAGATCGTCATATTTTATGGTTCAAATTCCTGGGCATATACGAGGCTGGGAAAGATTACGGGTCTCAACGAGCAGGAACTAAAAGATACCTTCGGAAATGGTGATGTTACGATCGGTTTAAGTGTCGGGGGACAAACGGCCTCAGAAAATGTGGCATCTTTTGACCTCGAAGACAGATGAGTCAGTGGGGACAGGTTGTGAGTCAATGGGGACAGGTCATTTTGACTCGTCTTCGATGAGTCAAAATGACCTGTCCCCATTGACTCTTTTTTTGATGCACTGCTGTAGGTCGGAGCCGATCTGAACAATTGGCTTTTTTATTTGACAATAATGCCCGCATATGTTATCATTCTGGCTAACGCAATTAGCCAAAAAGCTAAGAAGATTAGAAAGGAGGGAGGAAATGGCTAAAAAGAAAGAAATCATTGATGTGTGTGTTGAAATGGCGGATGAAGAAGGATTTTTGAATCTTTCCGTTAAAACTATCGCTGACAGAATAGGTGTTAAACCGCCATCTTTGTATAAGCATTTTCAAGGCGGGCTGGATGAGATCAAAGAGGAGATCATGGTATATGGCTGGAATCGTATCGATATAATGATCGCTAAATCGGCAGTGGGAAAAACACGGGAAGCGGGATTAAAAGCTATGTGTTATGCATTGCGTGAATTTGCGCATGCTCATCCCGGGGTTTTTGAGGCAATATGCTGGCATAATTCATACACTTCTGAACTGAACCATGAAGTAACAAAAGGAGTTATCGCATCGTTGTATGCTGTTTTGGATTCTCTTGAGTTTGACGAAGTCAGGAAAATGCATGTACTGAGAAGCCTTAGAGGCTTTGCGGAAGGCTTTTCCATGCTGGAATTACATGGCAGTTTCGGAGATGAGATCTCTTTGGATGAGAGTTTTGAGTATGGCGTAAATGCATTAATATCAGGAATTATGAAAGGGTAAAAATATGTGGATTGATGAAAAAAGAAAAGCGCCGATAGCAGATTTTCTCGGTTGGCTTCTGTTTGTAACCGTGTTTGCACAAATGTTCATTTTTATTCTTGAGCCCGCATCGATCGAGCATGCGGAGACGGGAAGGATTTCATTGGCATATGTTATATATGCGATCATAGGGATCCTTTTTACAACACCGGCTCCTGTTATTTCTCTGTTTATTGTGCTCAGGAAGGAAGAGCATATTACTGTAACGGAGTATTTGAAGCGTTTTCTGTATACACCTAAAAAGTTGAAAGCTTTTCTGATAACCGGCCTGTTCAGTGCATGCGCTATGATCTTTGCCGTTTGCTGCGGTGAACCTAATGGGGCACCTTTGTACATGATGCCGGTGGGATTCGTCATTATGCTTCCCTTCGTTGGATTTGCTGAGGAAACAGGCTGGCGAGGCTTTTTGCAGCCCATGATGGAAAAGAGATTTCCCTTCCCGGTTGCAACCACTATTGTGGCGGTAATTTGGTGTGTATGGCATTTCCCGATATGGTTACAGCCGAGTTCCAACCATTACGGTGACAGTATAGTGGGTTTTGCCATGAACATATTTGTATGGGCTTTTGTGGCAGCTGCAATTTACAAAGCCACGAAGAGCGTTCTGGCATGTGCCGTATATCATTCTTTTATAAATTCAATAGGCGCTGTTTATGACTGGAACAGATTATTTGACGCATACCCGAAGTCAAATTGGGCGTATATATACTTTGGAGTTATTTTTGTAATTGCTTTGGTGATCTGGTATAAGGAAGACAAAGGATTGCGTCGCTTTCAAAACTGAAATGGCTCCCCGGGACGGGGTTAATGTCATTTAGATAAGAAATCATACTTTAAAATTTCATACATATCACAATCAGAGGCTTTTTGCCTCTGATTTTTTTGCGCAAATCGAAAAAAACACTTGACAAGTTAGCCAAAAAATGTTGCCGCGCCTTGATTATAGGACATTTACGGAGGTGCTGACAT
>JAEEGK010029322.1_pt1 | contig 10981 bp, 5 predicted proteins | sample 8958771 | NCBI WGS metagenome assembly JAEEGK01 (sample SAMN16246547, study PRJNA631951) | gut metagenome | biome: gut microbiome; feature: rumen; material: SC-attached | host: Bos | place: Iran: Karaj | collected 2018-10 | reverse complement strand
GGCCAGCTTCTTCATGCCCTTGCAGGCGCCGCTCTTGATCTCCGTAACCTTGTAGGTCTTGCCGTTGGCCTTTACCGTATCCGGAATCTTCAGCGACTTTGCGTTCTTGTCCTTGGGTTTGGTGAAAACCGCCGTCAGTTTTTTATGGTTCAGCTTATAAACCCCGCCGGAAGCGGTAACTTCATTAACCTCAGCAACAGTTTTCGGAATCACCCTCGTTGTCGTCTGCACCCTGAAGACGGGATTGTAAAACGATTCGGAAGTATACGTCATCAGCCCGGTCGTCTCTGTCGTGGCCGGAGTTGTCACAACGCCGGTGGCAGCGACTGTTTCTGTTTCGCAGATATCCGGATAATTCCGGCTGACACGTTTTGCCGTAACAGTGCTGCAGTCCTTCGCCCAGGTATACGTCGGTTCTGACCAGTACATTTCGGCCACCTTAAGTTGGATATCCTTCAGAGCGCTGGCATAATCGCTGAACTTGTTCCCGTTCTTCTGTTCATTGAACACTTTCAGGATATAGTCGCCTTCAGGGAAGCCGGCAGGAACATTGAACGCCACTGTGCCGCTGGCACGGACCGCAGGTATACTGGCATAATACAGGGGCGTGGTTCCGGAACTGTTACAGACCAGAACAGAGATATATTCTTTCTCTCCGGTTTTGGAACCTGAATATGGAATCCTGAGTTTGTCGCCCGGATCCACACCTATGGAAGACACCTTAACCGCAAAGGAACGGCTGCTGTCTCTCACCGTCAGTTTCCAGTTGACATCCGTTTCCGATCCGGTTTTTGTCAGGGTGCTTAATGTGCCCGGTTTTCCGACGTATGAATCAGAGAGGAAAAGAACCGCAGACAAATCCAGGCGAAATGCTGGGCGTATACCTCTGATCATACTTGAAGAAACAGTTATCGCACCGGCATTATCCACATAACTCATATTTTGATTGTTGTCAGCATCCAGTGAACGAAGCCAGTACCCGGCAGTTAACCCGATCGCACGTTCACTGTTATTCCTGAAAAGCTCATTCGCTTCCTTTGCGGAAAGATAGAAAAAGTGCTCGTTCTGCAGATTGGAAGGTTTATATTGTCGTGAGCCTATCGTGTATGGACTGTTCCCTTCATTGGTTGTTGTGGCCAGTATCAGCTTCTTTTCAATGGCAAAGGGCCAGTTGTTGTACAGTTGGGTACACCATGCCTGGCCGCTGCTTCCCGCCCAGCTGCCGACACTGTCTGTATCCAGGCCCTTTTCCTTTTCCATATAGGTGTTGTAAATCACCCAGGCGCTGGGCCCTTCGTTCCTCAGTATTCTCCATACGTTACCGAAGGGCACTGTTGTACTTTTCCCGCCGAAGTATATAAAGCTCCCTTTGCTGAGCTTTGAGGTGCCCACAGCAAAAGCAGGCACGCCGTCAGCTTTTGCTCCTTCTTCTGTTACAGCCGCCATCGTCAGCAGCATCGTCAGTACGCATAAACATGCAATGATCCTTTTCATCTTCTCTTCCACCTCCGTATGCCTTTGTTCTGTTTACTTCCTCCGGTTTATTCGCTTCGCGGCATGCCTGGTTATTTTTTGATTTTGCATCCCTTGGGCGCCTTGCCCTTCTTGATGATCCACTCCTCATACTTCTTCAGCATCTTCTTCGGAACTTTGAATACAGCCTTCTCATTGATCTTGCTGAAGCACTTGGAACCAAAGCCGCCCTTGGCCATCGACGCGCACTTGATGGTGATTTTCTTCAGCTTCGTGCAATCAGAGAATGCCTTGGAGCCGATCTTGGCAACGTTCTTCCCGATCGTCAGCGTGGCCAGCTTCTTCATGCCCTTGCAGGCGCCGCTCTTGATCTCCGTAACTTTGTAGGTTTTGCCGTTGGCCTTTACCGTATCCGGAATCTTCAGTGACTTTGCGTTCTTGTCCTTGGGTTTGGTGAAAACAGCGGTCAGTTTTTTATGGTTCAGCTTATAAACCCCGCCGGAAACAGTAACCGTGTCCACAACAACAGCCTTGTCTTTCCACCGTGCTGTAATCAGGGTATCCGCGGGAATATCAATCCGGGTTCCCGGAGCGCCAAGGTCCCACCTGTCAAACTCTTTGCCTGCGGGTGCGGTAAACTTACAGGCAGGCAGGGTGTACTTCTCGCCTCTGTTCACATATACAGGCGCCATCGTACCCGAGCCGCCGCCCGCACTGAAGGTAATCGTCCAGGTCAGATCCTTCCACAGGGCTTTGATTACAGTGTCCTGCGTGATATCGACCCGGTCTCCCGGCATGCCTTTGTCCCACCTGTCAAACGCTTTGCCTTCCGGTGCGGTAAACCTGCAGGCAGGTAAGGTATACTTCTCGCCTTTGTTCACATATACGGGCGCCATCATGCCCGATCCTCCGCCGGCGTCGAATGTGATCATCCAGGTCTCGGATGCCGGGGGCCTGTCCTTCCATTGCGCTGTAATGACAGTGTCTCCCGTGACCACGATCCTTTCGCCGGGGCTGCCCTTGTCCCACTGATCGAACACCTTGTCCGTGGGAGGCATAAAGGAACATTCCGGCAGCGTATACTGCTGCCCCCGGACAACTTCAGTCGCTGCCATCGCACCGGTGCCGCCGCCCGCGTCAAATGTAATCGTCCAGGTCAGATCCTTCCACAGGGCTTTGATTACAGTGTCCTGCGTGATATCGACCCGGTCTCCCGGCATGCCTTTGTCCCATCTGTCAAATGTCTTGTTGGCAGGCGCGTTGAACGTGCAGTCCGGCAGGGTGTACTTCTGTCCGCGGGCAACGGTATCCGCAGGCATTGATCCTGTTCCGCTGTTTGCGTCAAAGCTGATATTCCAGACCAGGTCCTTCCACAGCGCCGTGATTTCCATATCCGCTGTAACCGTGATCTTCTGCCCCGGCTGTCCCTTGTTCCAGCCTTCGAACACCTTGTTGGCAGGCGGTGTAAAAGTACATTCCGGAAGCGTATAGTCATTTCCGACGACGACCGTTTCCGGAGCCATCGTACCTGTTCCGCCGTTCGCGTTGAACGTGATCTTCCAGACCTTGTATTTCCACAGGGCGGTGATCACCGTATCCCCTGTGATATTGATCTTTGTTCCCGGCGCGCCTTTGTCCCATCTGTCAAATTCCTCGTTGTACGCGGAGGCAGTAAATTCGCATTCCGGCAATGTATACTGTTCGCCTTTAACAACGGACGTCATTGCCATGGCACCCCGTCCGCCGCCTGAATTGAAGGAGATTTTCCAGGTGTCCTCCGTGGTGTCCGCCGCCGTCATATGGACTTTGCGCAGCGTAGACCCGGAAAACACGGTGGCATTTGATGTTTGTGTCTCCGCGCCGTTCAGTGTAAACGTCGAAGAGTAGTCGCTGTGCTGTTCGTCGTAAACGTACGGGGACACAGCAGTGAACCGGAATTCAATGAGGTAGGTGTGCCCGCCTGCAAAGAGCGCGTTATGGGGATATTGTCCCGATGACGTGTTCAGCGTTTCATCCGTCAGGTCATATATACGGGTAAATTCCACCGTGTAGAGTTCCGGATCTCCCGAAGTAAAAACCAGGTCGTTTGCGCAGATTCCGTTTGTGATCTGGGCAGGCGTCATGGATGCGGCGGACTGCCGGATATATTTCCCTGCTGGCAGGGGATGGCCCGTCTCCACCTCGCGTCCGCATACAGAACAAAGCCTGTCACCGGAATACCCGTCCTTATTGAAAGTCGGGGCTGCGTAATTCATGAGCGTGTTGTTGTTATGCGGCGCTTCGTTGACGTGCGCCGCGCATTCTGAGCACGGATTCCAGTGGTGTGTGGAATTGGATTCCCAAACGTTTGGATCGATGTCATGTTCCATAACGGTCAGGGTGAGCGCCGCTGTCACCGGGGCGATACCATTCGCTGTAAAGGTGAGCGTCGCCGTATAGGTGCCGGGGTCCAGATTCGCGGCCGCCCTGATAAACCAGGCGTCATTGCAGGTTGTTCCCGGATTGATGAAATACTTGTATCCATATGTAAACACAAAAGCCGAAGCGTCCGTGCCTGTCAGCGTTACCTTGACATCCTCCAGTTTGACGGTTCCGGTATTCCGGACGGTTACCGCCTGCGCTGTCTGGCCGTTAAAATTGTAATTGGCCTTCAGGCTGAATGCGACGTCATCCATTTCAACGCCGTAAACGAGTACCTCAGAGGGATCAGACGTCCACACAGCCGTATAAGTCTCATTGGAGGCTAAAGTCGTGCGATACCCTGCCGCGTATTCGTTCCCGCGGTTTTCCCATGCTTTGAAAGTTTTCCCTGCAGGCGCCGTAAACGTACAGGCAGGCAGCGCTGCGAGTTCTCCCGCTTCCGCTGTGATACTGTTCATCGTGCCTGAACCCTCCCCGGGATCAAAAGAGGCCGTATAGGAATTGACCGGCCCGGTGTACTGGTATAGCGAAGATTGTGCCATCCCGTCGCACAAATCATTGATATCCCAGGCCGTAACTGTGAAGTAATACTTGCCGCGTCCGAAAGCCCGTAAGCTCTCGTTGAAATCATAGGATGTGGCAATATTTCCGTTTTCTTTCGTGATCCTGTACCCGGTAAGACTGGTTCCGTCCTCTCTGTACAGGTTGACAAAGTATTCGTACACATCCCCGCCGGAAGACGGATTCCACATGGCGACCGTACCGTTCCAGCGAAGGTTGGTCGGCGCGGAAGGCGTGGTTACGTCCGCCCTGGCCCGGAAAGTATCACTGTTGTAGACAGAAACCCCGTTATCATACAGTTCCAGCCTGAACCTGTCCCTGACTTCCGCTTCAGGAACCTCGAACGCATAGACACCGCTGCTGTTGGCAGTCAGCGTCTTGCTTGTGGACTTGTCTGTGTTGGCCATTTTATAGGTAAACTCGGTGCCTTCCATAAACGCATCCATCAGTTCGTCCGCCTGGTCGGCCAGCGATTCTGCCGTGAAGGTCAGCGTTGATCCTGTGAATGCGAACCATGAGCTCCCGTCCTGCCAGACGCCGCTGATGCCGCCTATGATGTCCAGCCTTTTTGCTGCTGACACGGACGCCGGTACCAGTGCTGCCGCCAGAATCATCATTGCTGTCAGGACGATCCATATTTTCCGCTTCATGTTCGTTGCCCTCCCTGTTTCCCCTGCTCCGTTTTTCCGCTTATTCCGCCTGGTTCTTTTTTTCTCCCCGCCTGCGGTCCTCTTCATTGACCACCAGCCCCAGGGCTTTGGCGTTCATCGCCAGTTCCAGGCGGTTCCCAAACCCGGTCTTCTCCATGATGTTCTGGATATGCCGTTTCACGGTGTTCGGGGAAATATTGAGACGTTCCGCGATCTCCTCGTTGGTCAGGCTGCCGGTCAGTTCCCGCAGCACATCAAGCTCCCGCTCCGTCAGATCCGCCCGTGTGACGCTGCCGAACCGGACCTTTGGCATATCTCCCGGATAAACCGATTCTCCCGCCATCGTCCGGTCCATAATCTCAATCAGGCTGTGATTGTCATATTCCTTGTACCAGTAACTTTCCACACCGATGCTCCTGGCTTTTTCCTCCCACTGTGTCTCGGAAGTGGACGTGGTGAGGATAATTCTGGTCTCCGGATGCTTCTGCTTGATCTGCTCCGCCGCCGTCAGCCCGTCAATTCCGTCCCACATCATCACATCAAGAATCAGCAGGTCCGTCGGATGTTCATCCACATAGGAAACTGCTTCCTGCGCTGTGCGAAGGGCCGCTGCCAGCCGGTAACGGACGTCAGCGCGGACATACATCTCAAAGAATGCCCGTGAGATATTCTGGTCATCCGCAACTACAACACTGATCCGGTCGCTCAAATCCCGGCACCACCTTTTTGCTGATAGAATTAAATTACATGCTATTATTTCATGTTCCATTTTAGCGGACTGTATCCAGCCTGCCTATCACCCGTTTGTACCATTTTTCAAAAAAAGACAATGCATCTGCGTTCTCCTGCACAATGCATTGTCTGTTGTATTCTATTTCTCCAGTCGGACTGTCAGGGCAAATGCCGGCAGGCTTTCCACCCGCATGCTGCCTCCCGCTTTTTCAACGGATCTGCGCAGCGCCAGCAGGCCGCCGCTTTCAACAATGGAATTCTTTGGCGGTTTGCCGTTATTGGTAACCCGGATCACCAGTCCCTGTCCATCTTCCTCCAGATGAATGTTCAGCTGGTTTCCTTCCGCATGCTTCACGGTGTTGGCTGCGCATTCCTGGATGATCCGGGCCAGCAGTGCGCGCCGGCCGGGATCATCCGGCAGTATCCCGTGAATATCTGTCCGGACACCGATACTTCCGGCCAGGGTCACCGTCTGCAGCAACAGGTCGTCCGTTCCTTCCGAAGGCGTCTCCGCTTCACGGAGAAGGAAATGGTTCATTTCCCTTGTAGCCATCCGGACCACGTTCTCATCCGTATATTCCGGATGCTCCAGGTAATGGCGTCCCATCAGGAGCACCTGCCCCAGCTGGTTATGCAGGGCAGCCCGGGCATCTGCCTCTTCCTGTGCTGTGAACATCTCCCCGGACAGATCGGAAACCGCCTTCATTCTGCGCTGAATTTCCTGAAGCCGGTCATTCTTTTCCCGCAGTTCCTCTGCAACGCAGCACAGTTCCGTCACGTCCATGGCCGTGGTCCTATCATATGTTTTTCCTTTTTCCGTCAGTTTTCCGCATAAAAAGCGCCATGTTTTTCCGTCCGGCATATGGACAAGAAACGCTTCATTCTGCCTTTCACCGATTGTTTCTATCTGCTGCCGGAAGCGAACCGCGTCTGTGAGCACACTGCCGGTTAACGTCCGGCAGAGTCCGTCCATCTGCAGGTTCGAAAGCAGTACCGTCCCGTCCGGCGCACTGATACAGATTCCCTCAGGCAGCAGATCCACCGTTTCCCGCACAGCGTCCGGTGTGAGGTGGCTCCGGCGGTACCGGCAGTCATCCAGGAAAAGCAGGGCCAGGATTACGGCGCAGGCCCCTTCCAGGATTGCATAAAGTACCCAGGGTTGTGCAAACAGCATAAGCTGGAACGGCTGGTACCGGGGATCCGGTTCAGCGAGGTACACAAACCGGGAACAATCCATCAGGATCAGGAACAGAACAAAGCTCACAAAGACAACCAGCCCGGCGGCAACGGTTATCTTTCTATCCCGGCGTGCCAGAATGCTGCGGATCAGGCAAACCAGTCCGCAGATCACCAGCATCGGTGCTGTTACAGACACCGCATACCAGAGGAAGGAATCCCTGATCAGCTGTATCGCTTTCATGCAGCTTTCCCTCCCTTCCTCCGGATGGTCAGGAAAACAGTGCCTTCGCTGATCCTCTTTTCCACCGGCAGGATCGTTTCCGGAAGCTCCAATGCCTGCTCTGCCTCCACAGCCAGACGGATGCCGTTGTCTGTCAAAGAAACGGTCATCCGGCGCAGGAAAGGCAGCCAGGCTTCAATCACCGTTTCAAAGGTATCGTACAGATCATGCATATCAGAAAGCGGGAAATCTGCTGCTTCTTCCCCGATAGCCGCTGCTTCCACACCGCAGCACTTCAGGTACCGGGCAGATTCCTGCAGGGCCAGGAACAGCTCCCGGTTTTGCTTCGACAGTTCTTTTTCATTCAGAAGGAGCAGGTTGCTTTTCCGCTTGCACCAGGCATTCAGTACACAGCACTCACCCAGCGCACGTCTGAACTCTTCCGTCCCGGCTTCCGCCCCGTCCAGCAAAGCTTCGATTCGTTTCTGCCGGGACTGTATTGCAGCGGCAATCCGGTCGTATACCTCGTTCCGCGCGTCCAGCCGCGCCTTTCTCTCTTTCAGTTCGTTCTCCGTCCGGATCAGTTCATTCTCCTGGCTGAGTATCTCATTGGCATCTTCCAGCCGCCGGTTTTCCCGGCGCAGTTCACTCTCATCTTCCGTCCAGAACGCGTAACCGGCCCGGATCGCCATACCGGACAGGCAGAGATCCTCCTGCGGATACACGGGCGTTTTCAGCGAAGAGCGCAGTTCGTTCTCCGAAGCAATAACCTCCCGGTCAGTCCGGTAAGCCGGTGAACAGGTCCGGTCAGTAATCATCACCGGCAGGCCAAGCTGCCCGAAAAAGCCGGTATGGTTCTCATTGCCCGGGATCAGCCGGTTCCGGATGCAGACTTCAAACACGGCCAGCATGGAGAAGATATGTATCTCCGGCGATGTATACGGCTGGTGGACACGCAGGTTGTCAAACACCAGCTTGTTCAGCAGCAGCATCACAAGCCACAGCAGGATCACGCCCGCCAGCCGCAGGGTTTCCTTTCCGGGACGGCGCCCCGTTTCCCGCAGGAGCAGAACCAGCCCCGTAACCCAGGCGATAATCATCCAGGCGTACAGGCAATAAAAGCCTGCGCCGTAGGAGTACGTCCCGCCCGTCACATTGAACTGCGACAGGTCGATTTTGTTCCGGTATATCCATTTATGGAGATCGTTGGTCAGCGCAATCGCAGACAGGGCGGCACCGGGGATCAGCAAAACAGCTTCACCCGGTTTCCTTCTGTCCGCGTTGCCATGCCGTATCCGCACGCAGGTCATCAAAAACAGGGAAGGAACCAGCATCTGCGGAGCCCAGTAAGCATAGACGGTGTAACGTGATATCGCGACATCACCCGCGTAATCCCCGACAATCCGGTATTTGAATACCCGCATTGCAAGAAATGAGAGCATCAGGATCCCCGCCGCGGTCATGTATGTACGGATCCGGGTCGGCAGCAGCCGGATCCGTATGGACCGGATCCAGAACAGGATCAGGCCGGCATAAACGGCAAAGACGGCGCAGAAGATAAAGGTGTTCAGCGCCAGGTTCTGCGTTGGATCGAAGAAATGGAGAAATCCGGCCAGCAGCAGAAACCCGATGAAGATTCTTGTATTCCGTTTTGTTGTCTGTTGCTCCATGGCATCCATTCCTTTCATTGGTCAGCAAGAGCAAAAAGATCTGCCCTGTCGTTTTTCAAACCGTTTGATCTGCCGGAAGAAACATTGCTCAGCTCGCTGAGTCGCTGCTGTAACAGCCCTTTCTGTTTCTGAATCAGTCTGAAACCTCCATGCCGGCTTCATATTCATTTCCTCAGGTATTTTCCGGACAAAAACCATACAGTCTCCTTATTTAGGATAATCTATTATGCTTTCTCATGAATGCTGTATGGTTTGGAATCGTTAATCTTTTTTGATCTTATCATGGCTCCTGATCTGTGTAAATACCGTCTGCTTCGGCTATGCGTTCACAACGGGGTCCGGCATCACTTTTCCCGCTGTTCCTTTCCGGGGCAGCCTTTTTTTCGGGAAAATGACAAAACGCGCTGTTTTTTTCGTCTATTAAGTGAACCTTTTTTTCGTTCAGGATGTCTATAGGGTGTATCGGCCGATACAGGAAAGGATTGGGCGCCCATGACTGAATTTGAATTTGAGCAGCAGGTAACCGCGCTTACCCAGCAGATGTACCGGGTATCCGCCAGCTTGCTGCGCAGCCCCCAGGACCGGCAGGATGCCGTGCAGGAATGCGTGTGGAAAGCCTGGCGCAAGCTCCCCCAATTGCGCGATGAAAATCTTTTCAGGCCGTGGATCATGCGCATCCTCGTCAACGAATGCAAACGCATGCACCGCGCCCACTGGCGCGAAGTGGCAGTGGAAGAGATAGAGGTCGAACAACCGGACGGCGTGGACAACCGCCTGCGGGATGAAGCGCTTCACAGTGCTGTGATGCAGCTCCCCGAAAAGCTGCGGCTGACCGTTACACTCTATTATATCGACGGCTTTTCCATGCGCGAAACCGCGCACATACTTCACTGTCCCGAGGGGACCGTGAAGCAGCGATTGCACCGGGCGAGAACCGCACTGCGTATTTTGCTGGAAGAGGAGGTGTAAGGAATGAAGGATTTGAACTGGAAAGACTGCTTTGAGCCTGCCCCGGAAGCTTTTGAGGCCTCCGTCCGGTATGCGCTGCAGACCAAGGAGGAAAAACAAATGAAAAGGATAATCCCGCGATCCGCGGTGATAGCTATTGCTCTGATCCTGGCCCTGATGGCCACAGCCCTTGCCTTCAGCGGGGACATCCTGAACTTCCTGCACACAGATAATATCGGCGAAGTACAGATTCAGAAACCGGATGTCAAAGTAGATTACAAGGCAGATGGAATTATAAAGGAGATCCGTGTTGACGAAGCTGTGTGTGACGGCCGTTCTGTTCATATGCTGGTCACCTGTATTGCTGATACTGAAAAAGGTGCACTGCTCTGGGGTTTTGACTGGGATAAGGATCTGGATACCCTTCCTTACGCCGGCGAACGTGCGGCAGCCCCGAAGGTATATGTTCTTAACCCCTCTGATCTGGTTGTTAAAACCGGCGACAAGCAGTATGAAATAATGCAGGGCCTGGATGAGCGCTATGATTCAGCCTGTTCCATCTCAATGGATATTACTTTCTTTATTGATGAGATGGAACTGGGCGACACCATGACGGTTTCCAGCGCATTCTCGCTCTATAAGTTTGTCCTGAATGATGATTTTACCATGCCTTCCGTTGAAAAGGTGCCCTTCAGTGTGACCCTGCCCGTCCAGACTGTTGAGACCCATACATATGAAGCAACCAACCTGCCCATTAAACTGGAAAACTACAAGGTGCTTTCAGCCAGAGTAATCACAACGGATATGGGATGCTACGTCGAAGTGGAAGTGGAAGATGATTATGATCCGGAAGAATATGAAAACTCCATGGTGGAGGATGAGGAAGGCTGTTCCGTTCCCACCATCACCCTGCCGCTCCACGGCAGTCCATGGTTCCGTGTACTGGATAAAGACGGAAAAGAGATTCCCTGCATGACAAACGAGTGGAAAGATCTGGAAAGATTCAGCGATGCTGAAGAATGGATGCATCTGCTGATCAAGGTAATGGTTCCTGCCACTGATATTGGCAGCACCATCACCGTCCAGCCGCTGGACACTGGCACCGGGGAACGCTTTACTCCTTATAC
>JAEEGK010029321.1_pt1 | contig 10981 bp, 14 predicted proteins | sample 8958771 | NCBI WGS metagenome assembly JAEEGK01 (sample SAMN16246547, study PRJNA631951) | gut metagenome | biome: gut microbiome; feature: rumen; material: SC-attached | host: Bos | place: Iran: Karaj | collected 2018-10 | reverse complement strand
TTAATGGAACATACAGAAAAAAGTTTATATGAAGGTTTAAGTGTAATAAAAGCCGGAGCTCGTGTAGGTGATATCGGTCATGCCGTACAAACTTATGCTGAAGCTCATAACTTAGGTGTTGTCCGTGAACTGGTTGGACATGGAGTTGGAACAAAGGTTCATGAAGAACCAGATGTACCTAACTATGGAAAAGCTGGAACTGGACCAATACTTAAAGAAGGAATGGTTATTGCAGTAGAACCTATGCTAACTTATGGTAGTCGTGAGATATGTATCCTTGATGATGAATGGACAATTGAAACAATTGATAATTCATCAGCAGCACATTTTGAACATACCGTAGTAGTAACAAAGGAAGGATGTGAAATCCTAACAGGAGAACTAAATGGCGAAAAATGATACGATAGTTGTTGAAGGAAAAGTATTAGAAGTTTTACCAGGTAAATTTAAGGTTGAATTGTCTAATGGACATGTAATCGAAGCCTACGTTTCTGGTAAAATGCGAATGTATTCCATTCGTATCGTAGAGGGCGATAATGTAACAATTGAATTATCACCATACGATTTAACACGTGGGCGTATAATATATAGAAAGTAATGGAGGGATTATAATGAAAGTTAAACCATCTGTAAAACCTATTTGTGCAAAATGCAAAGTAATCAAACGTAAAGGTAAAGTTATGGTAATTTGTGAAAACCCTAAACATAAACAAACACAAGGGTAATTGAGGAGGAATTATGGCACGTATTAAAGGTGTAGATATACCTAATGATAAACATATTTGTATATCTTTAACTTATATCTATGGTATTGGTAGAAGTCTTGCTAAAACTATTTGCGAAAAAGCAAAAGTTGATCCAACTAAAAAAGCAGGAGACTTAACAGTTGATGAACAAAATGCACTTCGTGATCAAATCAACGAACATTTAGTTGAAGGTGATTTACGTCGTGAAGTTAATATGAATATTAAGACTAAAATGGAAATAAATTCATATCAAGGTGTTCGTCATAAAAAAGGTCTACCAGTTCGTGGACAAAGAACAAATAGAAACGCTCATACTCGTAAGGGTAGAGGTAAAACAGTTGCTAACAAGAAAACTGCAACAAAATAGTTAAAGGAGGAAATTAATAATGGCTTACAAACAAAGAAAAAGAAAAGTTAAGAAGAATATTCCTGAAGGTATTGCACATATTCATGCAACTTTCAATAATACAATCGTAACTATTTCTGATAAAGAAGGTAATGCTATCGCTTGGTCAAGCGCTGGAGCTAATGGCTTCAAAGGTAGTAAAAAATCTACTCCATTTGCTGCAGGTGTTTCAAGTGATGCTGCTGGTAAGAAAGCTTATGACCTTGGTATGCGTAAGGTTGAAGTATATGTTAAAGGTTTAGGACCAGGAAGAGAAACTGCTATTAGATCATTACAAACTGCTGGTTTAGAGATTACATCAATTGATGATGTAACACCAATTCCACATAATGGATGTCGTCCACCAAAAAGACCACGTGGATAATAGAAAGGAGTTTTCATGAAGGAAGAAGAAAAAGTATCTCAAGCTATTAGTTTTGAGAAACCAAATTATAATGTAGCTGAATATGTAGAAAATAATTTCTATGGTAAATTTGAAATTGAACCATTAGAAAGAGGTTTTGGTAACACTATTGGTAATGCTTTAAGAAGAGTATTATTATCTAGTTTACCAGGAACAGCTATTACAAGTGTAAAAATTGAAGGTGTTCAACATGAATTCCAAACTTTAGATGGAGTTTATGAAGATGTTACAACAATTATTCTTAATTTAAAGAGTGTTGTTCTTAAAAACAACTCTTTAGAAGATAAAGTAATTCGCATCGATGTTACTTGTGATGAGGGAGAAAGAAAAGTACTTGCATCTGATATCATCCATGATGGTGATTTAGAGATAGTAAATCCAGATCTTGAAATTGCAACAGTAACTAAGGGAGGACACTTATACATGGAAATGACTGTATCTAATGGTCGTGGATATGTTAGAAGTGAAGAAAATAAGCGTTTATTAAATACTAATAAGATTGGTGTTATCGCAATTGATTCACTTTATTCACCAATTGAAAGAGTATCTTATGAAGTATTAAATGCTCGTGTTGGACAAAATGAAAACTATGATAAATTAGTTTTAAATATTTGGACAAATGGTGCAATTAAACCAGATGAAGCTTTAGGAGATGCAGCTAAAATACTTAAGAAACATTTCGAAGTATTAGAGCGCAGTGCTAAAGATACAGTAACAATGATTGAAAAAACAGAAGATTCTAAGACTAAAGCATTAGAGACTAGTATCGATGATTTAGATTTCTCTGTAAGAGCATATAATTGCTTAAAGAGAGCTAATATTCATACTTTACAAGATTTAGTTAATAAAGATGAAAGCGAAATAATGAAGATCAGAAATCTTGGAAAGAAATCATTAAAAGAAGTTCTTGATAAGATTAAAGAAATGGGTCTTGATTTAAAAGAAAATGATTAGGAGGGAAAATAATGGCTTATAGAAAATTAGGTCGTGATAACAAACATAGAAGAAGTATGTTAGCTACTTTAACTAAACAAGTTATCATGAACGAAAGAATTACTACAACTGATACAAGAGCTAAAGAAGTTCGTAAGTCAGTTGATAAAATGATTACATTAGGTAAACGTGGTGATTTAGTATCACGTAGATCTGCACTTGCATTCCTTCATAATGATACAGAAGTTGTTAAGAAAGTATTTGATGACCTTGCAAAACGTTATGAAAAACGTGATGGAGGATATACAAGAATTCTTAAAGTTGACGAACGTCGTGGAGACGGATCATTGATGTCAATAATTGAACTAGTTAAGTAATTAACTAGTTTTTTTATTATAAAAATATTATACTTATGATAGGAATGGTATATGAATAAAAAGAGTTGTATTAGAAAAACATTATATATTATTATCGTTTTAATATTAAGTTTTATTTTTATAACAGGTTGTGGTGTAACAAAGATTGAACTTAGTCAAAAAGCGTTTTCTCTACAAAATGGTGATTCATATCAATTAACTATTAAAGGACCTAGTAATGTTATATATAAAAGTAGTAATCCTAATATTGTCTTTGTAAATGAAGAAACAGGATATATTGAAGCAAAATCCCCGGGTACAGCAACTATTACGATTTATGAAAAAGGTAATGAAAGTAATAAAGAAGAATGTGTAATTACAGTAACTGGTTCTAGTGAAGTCGTTAATAAAGATCATATATTAACATTTGATCCTAATGGTGGAACAGTATCAGTAACTACAAAGACTATAGCGAATGGTAGTACTTTTGGAGAACTTCCTATACCAACAAGAGAAGGTTATAAGTTTGTTGGTTGGTATTCAAAAGCTGATGGTGGTAATAAAGTATCAGCAAATACGGTAATGATTGCTGATAAAACAGTTTATGCCCATTGGGAAGAAATTGTTGCTCCACCAACTCCAACAGTAACCCAATATACATTAACACTTGATCCTAATGGAGGAACTGTATCACCAACAACAAAGACTTTAAATAATGGTGATAAGTATGGTAGCCTTCCAACTCCAACAAGAGATGGCTATAAGTTTAAAGGCTGGTATACCAAGGCTAGTGGTGGATCGAGAGTTAGTGATAGTACCATTATTAGTAAGAATACTAAAATATATGCTCAATGGATTGATAATAAACCAGTAAAGATTACGAAAATAGATTTTAGAAATCAAGCCGTTAAAGCCTATTTTAATGATTCATCAAGAAAAATAATAAATATTTGTAAAACTTATAGTTGTAATAGTAAATTAGCTTGTGATGATCCGGTATCTTACAAATCATCAATCACCGATAATGTTAAAATATATTCTTATAATGAAAAAACTAGAGAAAAGAAATATATAAAGAAAGTAGCTAATAGTAATTTAAAATATAATTTATTACCAGGTAATACATATTACTTAGAATCTGAAAGTAAAAAGACTAATAATGAATATGTTAAAGTTGAAATGGGAGTTCGAATGTTAGATGTACCTGGTGTTCGAAATGTACGAGATTTAGGTGGATGGAAAGCTGATGGTGGAACTATTAAATATGGAAGACTCTATCGAAGTGCTAACCCTAATGGTGGCGATGATAATACCTCAAAAGCCTTAAAACAAATTGGCATTAATCTTATTGTTGACTTAAGAGGTAAAGTAGGAGATAAGAAACCTGTTAATTATACAGGTCTTGAACATAAGTATATTTCTGTTGGTCCTTATAGTGTTAATGCCAAAAATATAAGAAATGCTGTTAACGAAATAATGAAAAGTGTGGTAGGTGGAAAGAATATCTTATTCCATTGTCAGATTGGAACGGATAGAACAGGAACCGTTGCTTTCTTACTAGAAGGTATACTTGGAGTATCTTTAAATAATTTATTAGATGATTATGAATTATCAAGTTTCTATTTATATAAGGGTATTACTAATAGAGTAAGAACTTATTCTAGTATAAAGAGTTTATATAATACTTTGAATAAATATGGTTCAACAGATCAAGAAAAATTTATTAACTGGTTTATAGAAACTAGTAAAGATAAAGCAAATGATCTTAAATTAATTAATAATTATCGAAAAGCAATGATTAATGGAACACCTAAGGAATATAAATTATCAGGTAATAAAGCTGTTCCAAAATAAAATAATAAAGAACTAGATTTACTAGTTCTTTTTTTTGTTTTCATGATATACTTTATATGGTGATAGAATGAAGAAATTAAAAAGTGTTTTATTTGAAGAGAATATAGGGTGTGGTTATTTATACTTTTATGTTCACTTTATAATTGAAGTAGTATGTTTTTTTCATTTATCAAGAATTACTAATTCTCCGGTTGCTTGGCTAGTACCATTTTTATATGATGCTTTTGCTTTTGTACCTCAAGGATTAATAGGAAGAATAGTCGATAAACATCCTAAACTAAATGTTAGTATGATTGGTGTTATTTTTACTTTCATTAGTTTCTTATTATTTGGTTTTAACGTTAATAAATTTGTAACATTGTTTTTAATATGTATTGGTAACTGTTTAATCCATGTTGGTGGTGCGGAGAATACTTTACGAAATGCTAAAGGAAAATTATCTCATAGTGCAATCTTTGTATCAGGAGGATCCTTTGGTGTAATAACAGGAAGACTGCTTGCTAAGACAAGTATTAGTCCCTTTTATTTATTACCAGTAATTTTAACAATGATTCCTTTTATCTTACTTGCAAATACATATAATAGTGATAAGAATGATTGCAAAGACTTTAATTATGTTAAAAAAGGATTATCACCATGGTTTGTTGTTATTATTGCTTTCCTTGTTGTAATCGTAAGAGGTTATATGGGATATGGTATTCCAACATCATGGAATAAGACAGTCCTTCAAAATGTTTATTTATTCTGTATTATGGGTCTTGGTAAGGCTTTAGGAGGTATCTTATCAGATTTATTTGGTATTAGAAAAGTAGCAATTGTTAGTACCTTACTTGCTATACCATTCTTAGCAATAGGAGACTCTTTAATGATTGTATCATTAATAGGAGTTATGTTCTTTTCAATGACGATGTCGATAACCCTTGCAATACTTGTATCGATGTTAAAGAAATCACCTGGTCTTGCTTTTGGTATTACAACAATTGGTTTATTCTTAGGAACAGTTCCCATCTTCTTTATTAAGATTACAAGTAAGATGGCAAATATTGTGATGATTGCTATTCTATCAATTCTTTGTAGTATTCTACTAGGATATATCTTAAAGAGAGGTGTGAAAAATGATTAAGTGGATTTATAGTAATTTCTTTTTAGAACATAAAGAAGTATTCTTTATTGTTTCTCTTATTATTATTCTAATAATTATTTTCTTAACTTTCTATTTTGTAGGTAAGGAATTAAAGAATGAGAATAAGTGATTTACCTAGAGTAATGATTATCTGTTTACTATGTACAATTGTTATTGAATGTGGTATTGCTTTAATACTTGGATATCGTAAAAAAGATTTATTAAATGTTTTACTAGTTAATTTACTAACTAATCCTGTAGTATCTAGTGTACCGGTATATTTTAATTATCACTATGGATTAAGATCTCGTAATATTGTCCTTTTAATCCTTGAAATTATTACTTTAATAGTAGAAGGCTTTATATATGTAAAAGTCCTTAAAAGAAGAAAGATAAATGGTTTTATATTATCTTTTATCTTAAATCTTAGTTCATACTTAATAGGATTATTAATAAGTCCAATTGTCTTTTAGGAGGTTATATGTTTTTAGATTTGGCAACAACATTAAATAAAAGTAGTACATTTTTAATAATTATTGGAATTATTATTTTATTACTGTCATTTGGTGTTATAATATATATAGTAAGAAAGAATAAAATGAAAGAAGGAGAAATTGATGAAGAAATTATTTAAAATTACAATTTTATTTGGTTTATTACTAGCAATTAAGGTAAAAGCTGATATGGGTCCACCAGTATTCCCATCATTAAAGGCTGAGATTGTTAATGAAGGATCTGGTTGTTACGAAGATAATGACTACAAAAAAGTTATAAGAACTTTTAAGAAGGGACAAGTTATTTTAGTTGGCAATTCTGGTATGGGTTATGAATATTACGATGAGGATAAGCAAGAAACTTGTTATTTAAAATCAAGTGACTTGAACTTTAATAATTCTAAATATGAATTAAAAAGAGAAGATCGTATGGAGTCTGAAGTTAATTTATTAATAGTAGCAGAAGATGGTGTTGAAATGCATAAAGGACCATCTGAATTCTATGATAAATTAAATGTTAAAATTCCTAAGGGAACAACTTTAAAAACAAGATATGCTATCGGTGATTATTGGTATTATGTTACTTATAATGAAACTGAAGGTTATATCTCTAGTGAAAAGAATAAAATCGTTGTTAAATATGAAGATTATGAAGCTGAAGTATTTACAACTCGTGAAATAACAATTACTTCTATTGGTCAATATTTTACTGAATCTGAAGAAGAATATAAACAATATGAAAAAGAGAATAAAACACTTGGTACAATCCCAGCTAATACAAAATTAACTGATTTATGGAGTACTGATTATACAAGGAACTATTATTTAACTTATAATGGTGTAACTGGTTTCATTCCAGGTTCAAGTAGTTATGAGACAATGTATGCTCATGAAGTATCAGGTAAACTAAAACCATTAAATAAAATGGATGTATATAAAGATATTGATTTTGACGATAATGGTAAACTTATAAGTACTAAAATAGGTAGTATTGAACCTAATAGAGAATATGAAGTTAGTTATAGTACTTCTGATCCAGAAACAGACTTATATTATATTACTAGCCTAAAAGGATGGGTATATTATCAATTTGATGAAAAACATTCAAAAGATAATTATATTTATACTGATGAAAAAGGTGAAGTATATGATAGTCGTGAAAGAACAGAAAAACATTTTTTAGAAACTATTGAAGTAAAGAATCATCAAATTGAATTTAAGAAAGATACTTATGTATATACTATTAAGTTAGAAAAAGATGAAAATAAATTAGACTTTGTTATTAAACCAGATACAGGTATGATTGTTGATATTCAAAATAATGAAGCTTTAGAAAATGGAAGTCGTGTAACTGTTAAGATTGATGATGATGAAACATCATATAGTTATATCTTTAACATTGTAAAAGATGTAGAAGAAAAGAAAGAAGATACTAAGAAAGAAAGTAATTCTAATACAATATTACTATTATGTCTTGGTGGAGCCTTATTAATGGTTATTACAACTGTTGTAATAATAATTTTAGTTAATAAAAGTAGAAAGAAAAAAGAAAAGAAAGAAGTAGTAGAAGAAAATATTAGTCAAAGCATCGAGGAAAACACTAATGAAAACAAAATGTAAAAATATTATTATAGGTGTAGTAGCAACAATTGTTCTTGGATTATCATGTTATCTTATATATAACAAATATAAAGTTCAAGAAGATGATATTGATGTTAAAGTAGTAGATGATGATAAGAAAATTAAAGAAGATTTAATTAATATTATCAAAGAATATGGTCTAGATGCTTTAGCGTATGAAGAAAAAGATATTGTCTTTAAAGAAGAACCAAGAAATAGTCAATTATATTTAATTGCTTCATACTATGAAAAAAACAAAAACAAAGATTATGCTTTTACAAGAGAAGAGTTAGATGACTATTATGAAAAAGTATATGGGGTAAAACCTAAGTCTTATCCTAATATTAAATGTATGACCGATAAAGAAGATTTATACATTTATGAAGATAATAAATATATCTTTAATAAGAATCATCCAGGTCATGGATATTATGGACCAGGGTTTATTGATAGTTTTATAACAGAATATCAAAATAATGATAAAGAATATACAATAAAAGTATTATTCTTACACGGTAATGAAATGGAAGGTTATTCTGTTAATGAAGATGATTTATTTGGGGAAGAGAAAGAAGATATTCTTTATAACACTGATGGATTAAAGAAATATTTTAAAGATAATATTAATAAATTTTTAGATAAAACGAAGTATCAATATACTTTTGAAAAGGATAGTGGAAGATACATTTTAAAATCTTTTAAAAAAGTAAAATAAACACAAGAAATATCTTGTGTTTTTTTTGTAAATTCTTTATGTAAATTATTACAATTAAACGTCTTTTTATTGCTTTTTAAAATCGTAAAAGATAAAATTATATTGTAAGATATGGAGGATTATATGAAAGTAAGAAAAGCATTTGTAAGTTTCTTATTAATGGTTATGATAGTATTTTCATGCTTAAATGTTCATGCAGAAGCTCCAACGGTAGGTAAGTATTATGAAAATAATACTGATTATGTACAAAAAATATTTAATAACAGTATAACTGATAGAACGGGTAATAATATAGGTCATATTGAAGCTTTTATTGCAAAATTAAAAGTTAATGATGAAGATAAAGGTTATTTATATAATATTGAGCCTAATAAAGATAGACCAGCAGTTAATAGTGATCTAACAAGAGAAGAAATAAATGATTTAGGTTATCGCTATATTCTTAAAAATGGTTTTCCAAGTAAACGTCCATATGATGGTACTGATAAAGAAAATTATTATGTAACACAAATTGCTATTTGGATGTATGCCTATGTTGTTCATGGTATTAAAGATGGAACAGTAATTGCCAATACTTTAGTTGATAGTAATGGCAATCTTTTAGATAATTATAATAAAAATTTAGAAACAGAAGCTTTAGTTGAAGCAGCATATAATTTATTTAGTGGAGCAAGGAAAGCTCATGATGATAATATCGCTCCTCCAACAAGTGTTGATTTAACTTTATCAGCACCTAATAATGATTTAGTTCAAAATGGACAATACTTATTATCACCTGAAATAACTGTTAATTTAGAAGGCGCAACTACTTATAAAGTAACAGTAGTTGGTGGTGGTTATGTCGTAGATGTGAATAATAACAAGAAAAGTACATTTAATGCCAATGAAAAATTTAAAGTTGCTTCAAATGGTCTTAAAGATACTAATTTAAAAGCAACAGTAACGGCAACCATAAGTGATGAAACGATTTATAAATATGTTCCAACTGGTAATAAAGGAGCTCTTCTTTATACTGGTGTTGATGGTGAAGAAAAATCTGTTCAAAAAGATATTAGTTTTATCTTCCAAGCAAATAGAGTATCAATTAGTCTTGTAGATAGTGAAACGAAGAATAACTTATCTGGTGCAACTCTTGTATTAAAAGATCCTAATGGAAATAATATTGTCTTAACAGAAGATAATAGTGATAAAACAAATCCGTGGATAACTACAGAAGAACCATATGAACTTGTATTAAATCCAGGGGAATATGTTTTAGAAGAGGTTAAAGCTCCAACTAATTATGCACTTAATAAAAATACTATTCGTTTTAAAGTTAAAGCTGATGGTACCGTAGATCAAGTTCCAGTTATGGAAAATACTAAATTAATTGGCGTTAATATTAATAAATATGAAGCTACTGGGGAAGAGAATCTAGCTGGTGCAACATTAGAGATTCATGATAAAGATGGTAATCTAGTAGATAGTTGGGTTAGTGAAACAATGCCTCACTATGTTATCCTTAATCCAGGAATATATAAGTTAACAGAAAAAGAACCTCCCGAAGGTTACTTAAAGACTGATAGTGTAATAGAGTTTACCGTACTAGAAGATGGTAGTACAAAAACTCCAGTATTCATTCGTAATGAATTAATACCAGTTCCAATAACCGGATCTAATAGATCATTAATTATTGGCGCAATTAGTTTATCTTTAATTATTGTAGGAACAGTAATGTTACTAAAAAACATTAAAATAAAGAAAGAAATATAATAATTAGAAAGTATTGAAAGATACTTTCTTTTATTTTATTAATTTGATAAAATTATCTTGGTGATTTTATGAAGAAGCTTTTATTAGTACTTTGTTTACTATTATTAGTTGGTTGTGGTAAAGAAATTAATGTCATTAGAGAAGATTATGAAAAAGATAATGATAAATTATTAAAAGTAGATATTAAAGATAATAAAATAGAAAAGATTAAAATAGGAGATATTAAAAATAATTTAGATAAAAATGGCATTGTATATTTTTGTATGCCTAGTTCAGATTATTGTCGTAATAATATTGAAATATTAATTGAAATTGTTAATGATCTAAGTATAAAAACTTATTATGTTGATTTAACTGGTATTAAAGATACTTCTGAATATAAAGAATTTATAGAGAAATATAATCGAGAAACAATCTTAGATGGTGATATCTTAGTATATAGTTATAATAAGGTTGTTGATTATTTATCTTTTGATAGTTCAAATAATGATTATAGTAAAAAGATAAATGAAGAAGAAAGAAAAATAGAGTATAAAAGATTGTATGATGGTATATCGAAACTGATAGATTCTGAGTCTT
>JAEEGK010029320.1_pt1 | contig 10981 bp, 4 predicted proteins | sample 8958771 | NCBI WGS metagenome assembly JAEEGK01 (sample SAMN16246547, study PRJNA631951) | gut metagenome | biome: gut microbiome; feature: rumen; material: SC-attached | host: Bos | place: Iran: Karaj | collected 2018-10 | reverse complement strand
CGCCGTAGGGAGAGTCGCCCTTGCGGTCGTTCAGGAAGGTCACGTCCTTGTTCATGTAGGAGAAACCGTCCACCGGGTCCAGGGTGTACTTGCCGTCGGCCGTGAAGGTGATGGTGTCGTCGTACATGTGGGCGTTGTCCTTGCAGTGCGCCTCACCGTTCCACCAGCCCAGGGGGTTGCCCAGGTCGGGACCGCAGCCGAAGTGGCCGTTCTGGTCCGGATCCCAGGCCCAGGTGCCGACGAGCGCCGCATCCAGCGAACCGGGTTCGCCACCGCCGCCCTGGCCTTCCTTGGGACGGAAGATCATCTGCCAGCAGATGCCGTCGAACTTGGCGACCACGACCAGCTTGTCCTTGGTGTTCTCCTTGATGTAGAGCTTCGTAGGCGTATCCAGGACGGCCTTGTTCGGGACATAGCCGAAGAAGATGCCGGCCGGGAGCTCGATGTAGTCGCCGTCGTCGTCGCTGTCCAGCGTGTAAGTCGCCTCCTGCGGATCGGCGGGAGCGTCATAGTCGCTGTTCTGGCCGCCATCCCACAGCTCGTGGTGATAGTTGGATTCCCAGTTGCAGTAGACCACGCCGTCGGCGCCGGGGTTGAAGGTGTACTTGCCGTCGGCGAAGAAGGTGAGTTCGTCATCCTTCACGCCATAGGCGTCCTTCTCGTGGGGGCCGCCGCTCCACCACTCGGTGGGGTTGCCGAGGCTGCCGCCGCAGCCCATGTAGCCCGCGGACTCGTTGTCATAGACCCACGTCTTGCTGGTGACGCCGAAGAGGGGATCCTCGGCGACGGGCGCGCCGTCGCGGGGCTTGAAGATCAGCTGCCAGCAGATGCCGTTGAACTTGGCGACGAGGACCATCTTCGTCTCCGTCAGTTCGGTGACGTACAGGCGGGTGGGCTCGCTCAGGATGGCCTTGTTGGCCACATAGCTGAAGAAGATGCCGGCCGGAAGCTCGATGTAGTCGCCGTCGGCGTCGGAGCCGAGGGTGTAGGTCGAGGTCTGGACCTCGGCGGGGGCGTCATAGTCGCTGTTCTGGCCGCCGTCCCACAGCTCGTGGTGATAGTCGGACTCCCAGTTGCAGTAGACCACGCCGTCGGCGCCCGGGTCGAACACGTACTTGCCGTCCTTGAAGAAGGTCAGGACATCGTCGGTCACGCCGAAGGCGTCCTTCTCGTGCGGCTGGGCGCTCCACCACTCGAGCGGATTGCCGAGGCTTCCGCCGCAGCCCATGTAGCCCGCGGACTCGTTGTCCAGGACCCAGGCCTTGCTCTCCTTGCCGAAGAGCGGGTCGTCGGCGCCGGCGATGGAACCTTCCGGAACGAACTCGTAGTAGAAGGAGATGCCGTCCGCGTTGGTCGGAGTCGAGGCGGTCGCCATGAACTGCAGCTTCTTCTTCATCGCGCTGGTCTTGGTCTCCAGGATCTGGTAGCGCGGCTCGTCCACGAGGGACTTGTGCACGACATAGGACAGGATGCTGCCCGGGTCGAGCACGAGGAAGATCTCCTCGATGCCGGCGTCGTTCCAGTTGTTCTCGAAGGTGAACTTCGTGGTCTTCTTCTCGGCCGGGAAGAGGTAGTCGTCGTCCAGGATCTCGTGACCCGCGGGATACTCGGCGTCCTTCTTGGCATAGGCCTGGCCGTCGACCGGATCGTAGGTGTAGGTACCGTCGGAGGCGAAGGTCATCAGATCGTCATAGAGGAAACCCTTCTTGCCGTTGGGCTCGACCTGCCACCAGCCCTTCGGGTCGCCGGCAGGGCCGCAGGCGATGTGCCCGGCCTCGGCGCTGTTCCAGATCCAAGTCTGGGAAGCGTTGTTGGAGATGGCCTTGACGTACGGAGCCGGATCGAACGGATCGCGGTAGGTGTTGTCCAGGGTGAAGGTCTTCACCAGGGAGCCCTGGGAGATGCCGTTGGCGTTGTAGGCCTTCACTTCCACGGTGTGCTCGCCGGCCTCCCGGAAGCGGAGGGTCACGTTGTTGTCGGTATAGGAGTACTTCTTGGAAGCCTTTCCGTCGATCTTCTGGTCGCCGAAGATCCACACGGGGACGACCCCCTTGTTGTTCATCACAAAGGTGACGTAGTTGGTCTCCTGGTCCACGACGATGTTCACGTCCAGATCGGACGCCTGCGGCAGGCCGGCCTGGTTGGGAATCGGGAACTCAGGGGTGCAGGCGGCGGCGGAAACGGCCAGCGCCGCGATTGCGATATATTGCCAGATGGTTTTCATGGTTGCCCGGGATTAATAGTTGTTCTGCACGAGGTTCGGATCCTTGTCGATCTCGCCCTGCGGGATGGGCCAGTACTTCTTGCTCTCGCTCCAGTCGTTCTTGCGCCATTCGTGGTTGGCCGACTTGAGGACGGACGAAGCCAGGCCGCTGCGGACGAGGTCCCAATAGCGCTTGCCCTCGCCCACGAACTCCTTGTGGCGCTCCTGGATGATGTCCTCGCGGGACACGCCGGTGTCGTGGCAGTGGGCGCGGTCGCGGACCTGCTTGAGGTAGCTCGAGCCATCCTGTCCGAGGAGGACGGAGAGTTCGGCGGCGTTCAGCAGGGTCTCCGCATAGCGGTAGATGCGCTCGTTGTTGCAGTAGTTCACGTTGTCGTCGGCCTTGTAACCGTGGTTGCCGCCTTCGCGGGCGATGTACTTGCGGTTCCAGTAACCGGTATCCTGCCAACGCGGGGTGTATTCCGCGCCGGGATGTTCGGCCGCGTACTTCTCGAAGTTCAGGATGCCGCCATCCTTGCGGATGTCGTCGTCGTCATACATGTCGTAGGCGCTCTTGGCGATGGTGCCGAAGCCCCAGCCTTCGTGATAGTCGGGCACGTTCTTCGGAGCGGGGATGCCGGTGAGGATGGAGTTCACCTGGCCGCCGGTCGCGATGGAGCTGTTCCAGCCGCGGACACCGCCTTCGGAGATGTAGTTGATCTCCCAGATGGACTCGGCGCACCACTCGCCGCTCTCTTCCCAGATGCCGGCGAAGTCGGACACGAGGGAATACTGGCCGCTGCTGATGATCTCCTTCATGTAATTGAGGGCAGTCTGGTAGCGGGACTGGTCGTTCTGGTACAGGACGGCCTCGGTGTAAAGCATGTAGGCCATGGCCTTGGTCACGCGGCCTTCGTCGCCGACGTTCGCCTTCATCGGAAGGACGTTCATGGCGATGGCGTCCTCGAGGAGCGCGATGAACTTCGCGTACACCTCATCGTGGCCGAGCTGGTCGGCCAGGTACGGGGCCACCAGGAGTTCATCCCAGTACGGGATGTTGCCCCAGAGCTTCCACAGCATGTTGTAATAGTAGGCCATCAGGACCTTGGCTTCGGCCACATAGAGCTTCTTCGTGGCTTCGGGCACGCCTTCGGCGGTGTCGACATACTTGATGAGCGTCGCGGCGCGGTTGATGCCGGAATAGTTGACCGTCCACATCTGGTTGGGAAGGTCGGTGGAAGTGAGCGTGTAGTAGTGCGTCTTCACGATGATCGGCTGGTCGCCTTCGTTGGAGCCGCCGGCGTACACGTCGTCGCCCATCACGTCGAAGATGAGGTGGAGGTTGTCATACTGGCCGAACGCATAGTCGTACCATTCGAGGGGGTCGTAGGCGGCCACCAGGCACTGGAACAGGCGCTCCGGCGTATTGAAATACTCGTCCAGCGGCACGGAGCTGTTGTGCCGGGGATTGATGAAATCCTTGGAGCAGGCGGTCAGCAGGACGGCGAGGGCACTGAGTGCAATAACTATCTTTTTCATATCCGTAGTCTGTTAGAAGGTTACATTGACACCGAAGGTGACGGTCCTGTTCTGGGGATAGACACCGCGGTCGACACCCACTTCGCGGAAACCGCCGGACACTTCCGGATCGCAGCCGGAGTACTTGGTGAGGGTGAACGCGTTCTCCACCTGCCCGAACAGTCTCAGGCGGGAGATGAAGATCTTCTGGGTGAGGTTCTGCGGCAGGGTGTAACCCAGCTGGATGTTGCGGGCGCGCAGGAAGGAGGCGTCCTCCATCCAGTAGTCGGAGACCCGGTAGTTCTCGTTGGCGGAATCGAAGGCGAAGCGCGGATACTTGTTGGTGGAGCCTTCGCCGGTCCAGCGGTTGAGGATGGTCTTCGGGAGGTTGATGTAGTACAGGTCGGTACGGCGGGTGACGTTGAGCGTCTGGGCGCCGAGCTGGCCCTGGAGGAGCATGCTGAAGTCGAAGCCCTTCCAGTCCATGGTGAGCGTGAGACCGAAGGTCCAGTCCGGAATGCCCTTGCCGAGTTTCGTGCGGTCGTCGTCGTTGATGACGCCGTCGTTGTTGATATCCTTCCAGCGGAAGTCGCCGGGCTGCGCGTTGGGCTGGATCTTGTTGCCCTCGGCGTTCACGTAGCTGTTGATCTCGTCCCAGTTCTGGAACACGCCGTCGGTCTTCCAGCCCCAGAAGTACGGGAACACTTCACCCACTTCGCCGCGGGTCAGGGAACCGATCTTGTGGCTGGAGGTGATGATGTAGGAGGAGTCGTCGGCCAGCTTGGTGAGCTTGTTCACATTGTAGGAAGCGTTGGCCTTGATGCCGTAGTTGAAGTCGGCGATGGCGCCGCGGAAGCCGAGATCCAGCTCGAGACCGTGGTTGCGCATCGTGCCCACGTTGCCGGTCGGGGCGGAGTCGCCCGCGTAGGTCGGGACCTGCAGCTCCATCAGCATGCCGGAGGCGTCCTTGATGTAATAGTCGACGGTGGCGGTGATCCGGTTGCCCAGCAGGCCCAGGTCCACGCCGAAGTCGGTCTGGATGGACTGCTCCCACTTGGCGTTCGGGTTCGCGAGGCCGGAGGCCTTCACGCCGATGTTGATGGCCTCGGTGGCGTTGGCGCCGGAACCGAAGACATAGTTGTTGCCGGACTGGGAGTACACGGCATACAGGAAGTCGCCCAGGTTGTCCTTACCGTTGATACCCCAGGAAGCGCGGAGCTTGGCCATGGAGATGACGGGGTTGTACCGCAGGAACTCCTCGTTCTTGATGTTCCAGCCGATGGAAGCGGACGGGAAGGTACCCCACTTGTTGTTGGGGCCGAAGTGCGAGGAAGCGTCCCGGCGGACGGTCGCCTGCGCCATGAAGCGCTCGTCGAAGTTGTAGGAGACGCGGCCGAAGTAGGACAGGATGCTGTAAGGGATGGAATTCCAGCGGCCCCAACCGTTGCGGTCGCCGTCCTTCTGCTGGCCGAGGGTGTTGTCCACGCTGATCTTCCAAGGGTCGTCGGGATAGATGAGACCCAGGGCGGAAGCGCCCAGATAGGAGGAGGAGGACATGTAGGCGGACTGGCCGAGCACCACGTTCAGGGCGTGCTTGCCGAACACCTTGTCATACGTCAGGGTGTTTTCCACCTGATAGCTGTAGTAGCGGTTCATGTTCTGGGTGGCGGAGGAACCGTAGTTGATCTTCGTTACGGTCGACTCCTTGCCGGTCTTGTCATACACCTTCGTTTCCGTGACGCTGTCCAGCTTGTAGCTCTTGGAAGTCAGGAAATACTGCGGGGTGTAGCTGTGGCTGTAGACATAGGAGAGGTCCATGGTGACGGCGCTGCGGAACTTCAGGCCGTCGATAAGCTGGAGGTCGAAGTTCAGGCCACCGACGAGCTTGTCGGTGCTGCTGTCGCCGTGCGGGCGGTCCAGCATCGCGATCGGGTTCGCCTGCTCGTTGTAGGTACCGCCGTCAGCGATGAAGTAGGGAACGCCCTCGCTGTTGCGGATGATATACGGATACCCGGCCGGGTAGAGGGAGCGGTAGCGGGCCTCTTCGGCTTCGTCGGCATAGATGGGATCCAGCGGGGACATGCCCAGGGCGGAGCCCAGCGGGGAACCGTACTCGGAGTTCTCCGAGATGCCGGCGGACTTGATGTGCGCGAAGGAGACCTGGTTGCCGATGACGAGCTTGTTCAGCCAGTTGCGGGTGGCGGAGTGGTCGAACAGGGTGATGCCGATGTTCTCGCGCAGGGTCATCCTGTCATAGTAGGCCTGGTCGAAGCGGCCGCCGATGGTACCCTTGTTGGAGAGGTAGCCGCCGGAGACGCTGTAGTTGACCCGGCTGTTGCCGCCGGAGACATTGATGTCGTGCTTGACGACGGGGGCGTTCTTGTCGAAGATGGCTTCCACCCAGTCGGTGCCCTTCCCGAGGGAATAGGGATCGTCGTAGATGGGGGCGTTGCCGGCGTTGAGCTGGCCCTCGTTCATCATGATGGCATACTCGGTGGCGTTGAGCACGGCGGGCTTGCGCCAGGGATTCTGCATACCATAGGAGAAGTTGTAGGTGACGACGGTCTTCCCTTCGGAACCGGACTTGGTGGTCACGAGGACCACGCCGTCGGCCGCGCGGGCGCCGTAGACGGCGGCGGAAGCGGCGTCCTTGAGGACGTCGATGCGCTCGATGTCGTTCGGATTGATGTAGTCGATGCTGCCGGCCGGCATGCCGTCCACGATGTACAGCGGGGAGGCGTGGTTGATGGAGCCGACACCACGGACGATGACCGTGGAGCTGGCGCCCGGGGCGCCGGAATGCTGGGTGACCTGGACACCGGAGGTCATGCCCTGGAGCATGTTGTCCACCCGGTTCTGGGACTGGACCTTCAAGTCATCGGCGGTCACCGAGGAGATGGAGGCCGTAACCACGGATTTCTTCTGGACACCGTAACCGATGACCACGGTCTCTTCCAGCATCTCGGCATCCTCGGCGAGGAGGATTTCCATGATGCGGTCAGGCGTGGCCACGGCGGTCTGGGTCACATAGCCGATGCAGGAGATTTCCAGGACGGCGCCGGGAGCCACGCGGAAGGAGAAAGCTCCGTCCACGCCCGTCACGGTACCGTTGCTGGTTCCCTGCTCGACGACAAAGGCGCCGACAATCGGCTGGCGCGCATCGTCAAGGACGACACCGCTCACGGTGGCGTTCTGCGCGAATGCTGCCAGGCTCAATCCTAATGCAAGGATCAGGGAAGCTAATTTTTTCATACGCGATTGGTTTGGTTGTGCGTTGGTTATTGTTAAATAAAAAGTGTTCTGACACAAGGTCCACCGCAAAATTACTCCCGGCAAGCATACACCGCGCGCATAAGAAAATAAAAGTACTGCAAAGTAGTAGCCATCTTATTGTAAGACAGCTAATTAAAAGTTTTTAAAAGGCTAAAAAAGTAGTGAATAAAGAACGTGTTTTCCGCTACTTTCCAATCATTTTCACCTGTTCCTCGAACTTGTCACGGTCCCCGAGGGCCGCATTCTTGACCGAGACCTTATAGTTATATATGGTGCTGACGGAGTAGTCCAGCATCGTCGCGATCTTCTTGGAATCGTCCACGCCGAGGCGGATCAGGGCGAAGATCCTGAGCTCCGTCGTGAGCCTCCCAGCCGGCGGGACGATGCGTGCATCCTCCTGCAGCAGGGCGTTGAACTGCTCCACAAAGTCCGGATACAGGGCCAGGAACGTCTCGTCGAACTTGCGGTAGAAATCCTCCAGCGCCTTCTCGGAACGCTCGGAAATGGCCAGCTCGCGGAACAGCTGGTCCGACTTGCCCTGCTTCAGCAGGTTCCGGAACCGGTTGTCCTGGGAGCGGATCAGGGCCACCTGCTCCGACAGGCCCTGCAGGAAGTCCATGATATAGGCGTCCTTCACCTTGTCGGCCTTGGAGATCTGCCGGTTCAGCACGCTGAGCTCGTCATTGGCCGCGGCCAGCCGGGCATTGCTGTCCGCCAGCGCCTTCTGCATGCGGGAAAGCTTCCGGGAACGGACGACCAGGAAATAGGTGATCAGGGACAGTACCAGCACCAGGACGGACAGGAGGATGGCGGAGAAGAGTGAAGCCTTTCCTTGCCGGTCCTGCCGGACGGAATAGGCATTCTCCACTTCCATCAGGAAGCGGGAGATCTGCCAGGGGCGCAGCTTGGCATTGTACAGCACCGCGTCCTCCTGCGCCATCCGGAGATAGCGGAACGAGCGGTCCACGTCCAGGGGAAGGATGTTCTGCGCCACCATCGTCAGAGAGGCGTAGTCCTTCACCGCATTCACGATATCGCATTCCGCTGAACGGATGAGCCAGGCGATCCGCTCGGACTGGTTGCCCCGCAGATTCTCGATCTCGGACTGGAAATAGGCGAAGATGGCATAATCCCGGTCCTCCGGTTTCACCGTAGCCAGCAGCAGGCGGTTCACGCTGTCGGCGGAGGCGAGTTTCCCCCGGTCCATGAACTCGTCCCGCAGCACGGAACGCCAGCGGTCCGAATCCTTGGGCAGCAGCTGGTACAGGCGGGGACGGAACGACTCGGCCGGCGGGATGGACAGCTTCTCCACCATGCCGGAGTTGCCCGCCAGGTCCTTGCTGTAATCGTACAGGTCCCAGAGATATTCCGCCATGAGCGGTTCGGAGAAAGCCGCCGTGTCCAGGCCGCCGTACAGGAGCTGGGACGCCTCCAGGTAACTGCCGGCCTTGGCATACAGATGCCCCAGCAGGACGGAGGTCTCGTTGTACAGGTCCTGGTCTTCCAGCACGTCCTGCGCCAGTTCCTGGCAATGCTTCAGGTACAGCTGGGTGGAGTCGAAACTGAAGGCGAAGAACTCCCGGGCGATGTTCATCTCCAGCTCATACCGCCGGAGCGGATCCCGCGTGGAGCGGGCCAGCTTGCCCAGCGCGTCCATCTGGTCCAGCTTCCGGGCCACATACATGTTGGCGGCTCTGGTGTAGCCGTCCAGTTCGAGCAGGAGCTGCTGCGTCCCCCGGTCCGGGCGCGGCGCCGGCCGGCACGCCGCCACCCCGAAGGCGACAGCGAGCAGGACACCTATGCTCCGGACAGGCTTCATGGGCTAGAATTCTTCCTCCAGATGGATGACGGGCGGAGGAAGCATCGGCATCTCCGGAACGAGCAGCGCCTGGCTGCGCGCCTTCAGGAGGATCCGGCTGCGCTCTTCGACACTGGCGCTCGCGGGCACCACCGGCCGGATCGGATCCACCGTCACATCCTTGGCGATGAAGTCGTCCATGTCGAAGGTCTCGCCCGCCTTCGTCATGATCCGGCGGACGATGAGGATCCGCTGCCAGGTGGAGAAGTAGGGGCGGTTGTCGATCATGCAGCTGGTCTTCTCCGACCGCCAGCGGTAATAGAGAGAGGTTTGCCCGCCATGCCAGATGCCGATCCGTCCATAATCAGGATTCCGGGCTGTCCATTCGTCCAGGTGGTCCAGCAGGTCCGCCTGCCAGGGGACAGTATCATAGAACCCGGAGACGTTCAAGGCATAGGGAACCGAATAGGATTGTCCGGCAATCGCTCCTGGTCTCGTATATTTGGTCGTCGCGCTCCAATACTCGTCCGTAAGACGCCCATAGGCGTGACCACCGAATTCGTGAAGGAACGTATTCCGCCAGTTGCCGAAGTTCCGTCCCATCTCGTCCCGCTCCTCGTCCGTCGTCTCCCGGGCCCCTTCGGAATCGTCCTGGGCATTCACGGCCTGGTACTTCGGGAAAGACCAGCGGACCTCGCCTCCGGCATACTGGTACGGGATCTGGCAGTAATTCCAGCCATCCGAGAAGATATGGCAGATGCCGCCGTAACGATTGTCGTTGATAATCAGTGCTGTCGGGATACTCTGATAGTCCACTTCACCGGAAACGACCTCCGGGATTTTCGCGCTCAGGTACGACTTGATCGTCCCTGCGTTCGCCGTCATATTGCCGTAGGACTCCTCGCCCCAGCGCGATCCGAAATAATTGTCCACCGCCGTGACGATTATCCCTTTATCGTCCAAGACGCCGGCTCCGGACTCGTTGGAGGGCACCCGGCAGATGTATACGGTGAAATAATCCTTATAGGACTTGAACGGCTCCACCGTGAAAAGGTAGTTGACGGCATCCTTCGCAAGGCGGTCGAACAGGTCCAGTTCCTCTTCCCGGAAACCGTCGGCCAGCAAGGCGATGATATTCTTCTTCCGACCAGCCTGCTGGTGGACATATTCCAAGACCTCAGGAGACTCTTCCTCCTCCGGCTCCCAGCTGTCTCCCAGATGTATCGTACCGAAATCCACGATCCGGGACCGGGATAGCCGGAGGGCCTTGTAGGAATACTTGAACAGAGAATGCCCCTCTACGTCCCGAAACTGCAAGCTGAACCCAGAGGGAAGGTTCACAGGCACCAGGGCGATGCAATAGTCCTGTCCCTCTACGAAGGTGCCGGACAAGGTCACGGTCGTGGACCGCTCATAAGTGGGCGAGCTGAAGGTCTTGGAATAGCCGAATTGGATTTCCCCGTCCTGGAAATAGAGCGCCGCATCGCCTGCCACGGTCGTACCGGCATCAAACGTCACGGACTGCAGGGAAGAAACGGTCGCTCCGCTCAGGCGGAAACGGACATAGGACATCAGGTTCCGGAACTGCAGGTTCTCATCCTGCGACGAAGACCAGGCCGCCGCGAAGTTGAGCCCCTCCTGGACACCGCCGGGGACAGCTTCCTGCGTCGGCGGAACCGGAATCCGGAGCTGAATGTCATCATTCTTGCGGTATACACTGTATCCGGCTGCCGGATAGATGCTGGTGTAAGAATCATCCTCGCCCAGCCGCTTCGTCGTCGTGAACGTCGCCGATACTACGCCATCGTCCTGGGTCGTAAAGGTCGTCTGGGCATAACCGCTGGACGACATCTTGTACATGTTGAAGGCGTCTCCGCCGGTCCAGAGGACCTGCGCCTGGGTCTCTTCGAAGTCCAGCCGGGAGCGGGTCTCGGAGGCCTCGGCCGCGAAGCCGGCCTGGATGGTGTAGACGGGGGGCGCCGGGGGCGCCACGGGGTCCGCACCCACTTTGGAGCAGGCGGCGGCGAGCGAAAGCCAGAGGCAGAGACGATTCCGTTTCATCCTATACGAGTTGATTGACAGCGTTTTCAATATCTTCTTTCCGGTCCTCCGGCGTGACGGCCGCGAGGAAGGAGATCATTTGCAGGACCTTCGCCTCCGCCTCCGGGACGCCGCGGGTGCGCATGTAG
>JAEEGK010029319.1_pt1 | contig 10982 bp, 6 predicted proteins | sample 8958771 | NCBI WGS metagenome assembly JAEEGK01 (sample SAMN16246547, study PRJNA631951) | gut metagenome | biome: gut microbiome; feature: rumen; material: SC-attached | host: Bos | place: Iran: Karaj | collected 2018-10 | reverse complement strand
ACAGACAGGCACCGGAGGTCTCGGCACCGTTGGGACGTACATACATCTGTACGCTGTAGGGGCCTGCGAAGTAGGATGACATCTTCTCCGGAGTAATGTTCCAATGGACACCGCCATTGCCGCCCTTCAGGCTGAGTGAGTTAAACACCTGAGTATTGGTGGTGGCACCGGTCTGCAATGTTACTTTCACGCCTTGGACAGCAAACTTGCCATCCTGATAGGTGACAGAACCATTGACCATACCCGTGCTGCGGACGAAGCCGTCGGAGATTTTGCGGGAGAAGACCTCATCCGAACCATTGGGGCATGCCACCATCGCATAGATGTAGTAGTAGCCGCCTACTGCTGTCTTGTCGTCGTAACTATTCACGGGCGAAGTAGAAGAACTCTCCAGGGTGGCAATCTTGTCCCACTTCAGAGCTAGGGCCTGTGCCTGGGTTTTCACTTCGTTCTCACCCTCCTCAATCCTGTGGCGGTAGAGGGTGTAAACCAACTTGTCCTGTCCGAGAATCGCCTCCTCCCAAGTCAAGTGTACATGGTCGGTATAGGTGCCACGCGAAGCATATAGCGACTTGATATGCGAGGCATCGGGATGGCCGTCGGTAATGACGGGCATGGTATAGTAATCGCAATCCTGAAGGCCCATAATGGCTACCATATAGGCATACGTGGCCGTAGAGGAGACAACTTCGTCGATGTATGTGTAGCTGGTCGTATTCCTGTTGAGAACCTCTATGGTTTTAAGAGGATCCATCCCCTCGAAATCAGCGGGAGAGAGGTTGCCTTCGCTGGCAGTAACCGTGCGCCGATAAATCAAGAACTTGTAACCCATCTTATCGAACTCGGGTTGTATACTCCAGCTAAGCTTGTAGCCGTTCGACAGTGTCTCCACCTGAAGGTCCGACAGGCTCACCGTACGTGTCAACGTCGCTGTCGTACTTACCGATAGTAAGGGGTCTAACGATTCCCTACTCCACCCAGTGGGTCTGAAGTAAACGGTATATTGATAGTTTTGATCGTAGTTTACTTTCTTGTCTTTGTATTGTAAGGGGTTCCCAGACGTAACGGAATCCACCTTGGCGGTGTCGCGATAGACATAGTAGGTGCCCTTCGAGTTCTCGTCATTGTCATTTCCGACTCCCCACGTCGTGGTGATACTCTTTCCCCAGGCATCGTATTGGGCAGTCAGGTTTGTCGGATAAGACAAGGTCTCAGGAGCCTTCTCGTAGGTATCAGTAAAGATGATGGGATAGCCGTTCACACCCCTGTCGTATGTGATGACTACCTGCGTGATAGTACATGCTTTCTCAATGTCCACAACGCACGACCAATCATCACCTGTCCATGTTCCCAGACTCTCTTTGCCTGCTTTAACTTCCACCCGACGGATTTTCTTGTCCAGGCACGTAAGGGTGAGAGTCGACGCTGCCATAGTTTCCCAGCCGTTGTCTTTCAAAATGGATTTTGAGCTAAAACAAAAAAGGGTATGGCAATGGCTATCTGCAATAAAATAGTCAATAGACGAATTGGGCCATATAACGACACCGTTCTTTGCATCCTTAATCATTGTATTAATGGTAACCGTGCCTGGATCGTCATTGCGTTCTTCCTTGCTATTGGGGTTAAAAACGCCTTCATAGCGGTATTCCACAGCCTTGGAAGTAGTGTCCCTATAGTTGGTATTATCGCCGTAGTTCTTGGTGACGGTAATCTTACCAGATTCCATTTTTTCGCTTGCCTGACCGTCAAGTACGACTTGATAATTGCCCCATTTGCAATCATCGAATTTGTCAGACGTAAAAGTCAGTTTCCGGGGGTTGGTCCACTTCAGCGTGGTATCGTCTCTACCCAATTTGCTGTATGGACTATGGGTAGGCAGAGTTACAAGTAGCGAATCACCATTCTCGTCCCTCGCAAAAAAGTAGTCCGTCGTACCCCGGTCTAATGTCGCTTTGCCTCTCACATATACCTCATGCTTCTCACCGGCTCGGTTCTCATACATGAAGATGTCGATGGGAATATAATAGTCACTTTTGTAATGTGTGCCTAATTTACTTCCATAGAGTGTCTTGAACTTATCATTGTCACCTGCTTTGAACCCTTTGCGGGTATGGACGTAAAAATATACATTTTCCTCTCCATACGTTCTTTCGTGGCCGACGTAATCATAGGATTCGGTGTAGTCTACGGAAGTTCCATGAAGATGGGACAACCGCACACTGTGGCCGTCAACATTCAGGTATGGAGCCTCATTCCAGTAGGAATCCAAATCGTCTGAGTTTTTGACCCACAGGTAAATGGTGAAGTGCGGACTACTCGCGTAAACAGACGGCAGGTCGATGGAACTCTCATCTGCCGTGATATCCGGAAGCAATACTCGCGGCTGATTGGAGTCAGCCTTCGCCTGTTGCATGCCAACCAACAACAGAATGGCTAACAAGACTTTGATTTTAATGGCGTTCATATTAGTAAGTTAGTTTAATAAATTAGGTTCTAGAGTGCAAAGATACACAATCTTTTCTAAACGACAAAAAAAACGCTAAAAAAAATCATAAGCGTCCCACAATCATGTTACTAATTACAGATTATTGCATTATTTTTAGGTTTACTTCTACCATTTTCGAGCTATCTGACTGATAATAAATAAATTACGCCATTTTTAAAATCTACTTATCCTCTACTTTAGTTCTACCTAACCTCTACTAACCCCCTATTATCCATCTATTGAGTTTCAGATGAGGCTACAGACAACTGAGACGGAGGCTGGCTGGATGTTCCCAACTTGGGACTGAAATATTCCCACCGTGGGACTGAAACATTCCCAGCCTGGGACCGAAGCAGTCCCACGTTGGGACTAATTAATAAGTTACTAGTAAATTTCGTCCGAAGGCCTTGCTTGAGAACCCGCAAGGGAGTATCGGAAAGAAAACGGCGTTGGACAAATTGGTAGTACTTTAGTAGAGGATAGGTAGAGGTTAAGTAGAACTAAAGTAGAGGTAAAATCGACGATAAAGATTTTGTAAAGTACTATAAATCAGCATTTTAAGAGGCAAATATATGAATTTTAGTAGAGGTAGATGTAAAAAAGTAATTTGTTTTGCAATTATTTCATTTGTTTATACGCTCACCTTTGGTGACAATTGGCGTCATTTCGGAAATAAAAACAAAAAAAATGGCATTTTGTTTTGTATTTCGCTCAATTTGCATTATCTTTGCAGTCCATTAGATTTTAATTACAAACAACAGATAGACAAAAACAATGGAAAGAGACAATCAGATTTTCGAGTTGATTGAGCAGGAGCATCAGCGCCAGTTGAAGGGCATTGAACTCATTGCTAGTGAGAACTTTGTAAGCGACCAGGTTATGGAGGCTATGGGTAGTTACCTTACAAACAAATACGCAGAGGGTTATCCCGGCCACCGCTATTATGGTGGTTGCCAGGTGGTTGACAAGGTAGAGCAGTTGGCCATCGACCGCGTATGTGAATTGTTCGGAGCCGAGTATGCCAACGTGCAGCCCCACTCTGGTGCTCAGGCTAATGCAGCCGTTCTGCTGGCAGTGCTGAAGCCCGGCGACTGCTTCATGGGTCTGAACCTGGATCACGGTGGTCACCTGTCGCACGGTTCGCTCGTCAACACCAGCGGTATTCTCTACAAGCCCGTTGGCTATAATCTGAATAAGGAGACCGGTCGCGTCGACTACGACGAGATGGAGCGTCTGGCTATCGAAAACAAGCCCAAACTGATTATCGGCGGTGGCTCTGCCTACAGCCGTGAGTGGGATTACAAGCGTATGCGCGAGATTGCCGATAAGGTTGGGGCCCTGTTGATGATCGATATGGCCCACCCTGCCGGACTGATTGCCGCTGGTCTGCTGGAGAACCCCGTGAAGTGGGCTCACATCGTGACCTCTACTACTCACAAGACCCTGCGTGGTCCGCGTGGCGGTATCATCCTGCTGGGCAAGGACTTCGACAATCCTTGGGGTTACACCACTCCGAAGGGCGTTGTCAAGAAGATGTCGCAGCTGTTGAACAGCGCCGTATTCCCTGGTCAGCAGGGCGGTCCGCTGGAGCATGTCATTGCCGCCAAGGCCGTTGCCTTCGGTGAGGCTCTGAAGCCCGAATTCAAGGAGTGGGCCAAGCAGGTGAAGAAGAATGCTGCCGTACTGGCCGAGGAGCTCGTCAAGCGCGGTTTCGGCATCGTCAGCGGTGGTACCGACAACCACTCGATGCTGGTCGACCTGCGTTCGAAGTATCCCGAACTGACTGGTAAGGTGGCCGAGAATGCCCTCGTTGCTGCCGACATCACCGTTAATAAAAATATGGTACCGTTCGACAGCCGCTCGGCTTTCCAGACCTCTGGTATCCGTCTGGGCACTCCCGCCATCACCACTCGTGGTGCGAAGGAAGACCTGATGGTTCAGATTGCCGCCTGGATTGAGGAAGTGCTGAACGATCCCGAGAACGAGCAGGTTATCGCCAAGGTTCGCGGCGAGGTCAACGAGACCATGAAGGCCTACCCGCTCTTCGCCTATTAATACACAGAATGACCATTACAAACTACAAAACAAGTCTACTAACATTGCTTGCAATGCTGGCGCTCTGGGTTCCCACGAACACGAGAGCCCAGCATATGCAGGCTTCACTCTCGCATTACTCAACAGACAACGGGTTGCCTAGTAATGCCATTTCCTCCATCATCAGCGATGACTACGGGTATGTGTGGATTTCCACATGGAACGGCATGGTGCGCTTCGACGGCTACCATTTCTATAACTACAAGACGGGTATCGCCAGTGGCATCAAGGGCTTGCACAACCGTATAGCGAATGCCACCATCGACCAGCGCCAGAACGTCTGGATGAAGATGTACGACGGGCGGTTCTTCGTCATTGACAGAAAAACCGACCGCATCATCGACCCGTTCGAAGGAGTCAGCGGTCACGACCAGCTCGGTGCCGACTATTTCACGACACCCTATCTGGCCGCCAATGGTGATGTCTTTATTCCGTTCAACGATGGTGACTTCTACAAATTCAAGGTCGACAAGAACGGAATCACCCCACAACAGATCATGACCAACGGAATCACCGTCAAGTGTCTCGTCGGAGGATATCACGATGACATTTGGGCCGGTACGGAACAAGGTCTGCGACGAGTAAACGTCCCGAATCTTTCGTTAGAAAGGAAAGGCATCATGACGGATGAACAAGTCACCCAGGTAGCAACCAACGGATACAACATCTTCTTCGGTACCAAGTCGGGTAAGATCGTCATTTTCTCCTATGGTCAAGAGCCCAAAGTCATTACGGACATCGGACGCGAAGTGACAGGACTCTTCGTCGACAGCCACGGGCTCATCTGGTTCTCCGACTTGGGGGATGGTGCCTACAGGCTGAATCCCGAAACCGGCAGCATCAAACTGTTCAGCCAACGCGTCCCCCTGCCCGAATTTACCAGTCGTGGTGCAGAATTCGGCGAGGCAATGGGAGTCGTTTGGATACGCATGAATCATGGCGGATATGGCTATTACAACCGCGAGGCCGACGAAGTGGAGTATTTCCATAACGACCCCAGCAACCCCTGGAACCTATCGAACACAGTAGGTGCCCGTCTCGAAATGAACGAGGGCGTCATTTGGCTATCTACCATTCGCCGAGGTCTGGAGAAACTGGAAGTACAGAAGAACACCATTGAACGGACGCAGCTGATGCCTGGAGCAGAATCGCCGCTTGACAACGAGGTCAGAGGCATGCTCTCCGACAAGAAGCGCAAGACGGTGTTGCTGGCCAACAAGCGAGGCAAGATTTTCATCTATGATGAAAAGATGAACCCCAAGGGCGTCATTACCCACGACTCTAACGGCAATCCCATCAGCCGACCTTACGGTATCTCGATGGATAAAGCCGGCAACTATTGGGTATGCGACAAAGACAACGGCGTCTACAAAATAACGCCCACCGGCAATGGAGGATATACCATCCTGAATTTCCATCACGACGACAAAGACCCTTACTCGCTCAGTTCCAATGCTGCCTATCAGGCTGTTGAAGACCGCGAGGGCAACATCTGGGTAGCCACCTATGGCGGAGGCGTCAACGTGCTTCACAAGGATAAGAACGGACGCTACATCGCCCTGCACAACAAGAACGTCATGAAGCGCTATCCCGAAAAAATCCATCAGAAAGTGCGCACCGTCGCCCTTGCCAAGGATGGAAGTATTTGGGCAGGCAGTACCGACGGTATCCTCATCATGAAGATACACAACGAGAACATCACCATTGAAGAGATGGAAAGTCCGGAAGTCATGGAGAACGGCCTGATGAGCTACGACATCGTCAATCTGGCTTGCGACCCGAAGGGTACCATGTGGGTGGGCACCAACACCGGTGGTCTGAGTTGTACCACTACGAAGGACGAGAACGGCTGCTGGCAATTCAAGAACTACGGCATAGAAGACGGTCTGCCCTCGGAAGAGATACGCAGCCTCACGTTCGACGAGAAAGGCAACGTGTGGTTTGCTACAGACCATATCCTCGCTTCGCTGGATGTGAGCAAGAAAATCTTCACCACCTTCTCCAACCTCGACGGTGTCGACGAGACCATGTGTTCTGAGGGAGCAGCCATCACATTAAGCGACGGCACTATTCTCATTGGTACCATGAACGGCTACTACACCATCGACCGCAAGAAGCTGAAGAATGCGCGGGGATCGCTGCTGAAGTTGCGTATCACCGACTTCTTCCTCAACGACGAATTGCAGAGTCCACGACTGAATCAGACCTTCGACTATTACGTTCCCGAGAGCAGGACGGTCACACTCCCCTCGCATGGTGACGAGTTCGCCTTCCGTTTCGCAGCACTCAACTATCAGTTGCAACACCGTGTGGTATACCAATACAAACTCGACGGCTACGACCACGACTGGGTCAATGCCGACAAGACCCGCATGGCCACATACAAGGGAGTGCCTGCCGGCACTTATCGGTTCCATGTAAAGGCCTTCCTGCTGGAATCACCCGAGGCGTACGACGTTCGCACCATCGAGGTAGTTATTCCACCAAGCTTCATGCTCTCGTCCACTGCCGTTTGGATCTATATGGCGTTGATGGCCATCGGACTGCTCTTCGGCCTGTGGTGGTATCAGGAACGTCTTCGCAAACAAGCAAATGCTTCAATCAATGAACAAGAACTATGAAACAGATACTATTCGTTTTTGCATGTTGTGCTGTCCTGCTGACAGGTTGTAAGAAAGAAGAAAACAATGAAACGCCCAAGACCGTTTCCCAGCGCACCGTGATGGTCTACATGTCGGGCGACAACAATCTGTCGAGTGTGGTGATGGATGACATCAAGGAAATGATGCAAGGTGCTGCGGGCATTCCCCAGAACTGCAACATGGTGGCTTTCATCGACCGGAACGTTGGCAGCGAAAAGCCTTATATCGCCCAAATCACGAAAGAAGCGAAGTTGGACACCCTCTATAAATACACTTCCGACTTCTACGCCTCCGACCCCGAGCAGTTCAGCGAGGTGCTGAAAAAAATCACCGAACTGCGTCCGGCCAAAGAGTATGGCTTGGTACTCTGGGGCCACGCCTCCGGATGGCTTGTTGAATCAGATACGATTGCCCAGCGACGTGCCTATGGCATAGACACCAACAAGTGGATGAACATCACCCAGATGGCCCGTGCCCTGAAGGGGCTGAAGGACCAGAACGTGCTGCCCAAGCTGAGTTTCATCTTTGCCGACTGTTGCAATATGATGTGCGTCGAGAACGGCTACGAACTTCGCGAGGTGACAGACTATCTGATGGGCTCGCCCTCCGAGATTCCCGGACGAGGTGCACCTTACGATAAGGTCGTTCCCCCGTTGTTCAATAGCGGCAGCGACCTGTACAGAGGCATCATCGACAACTATTACGATTATTATGCCGATTACAACAACCTGAATTACTCAGAGAAATACACATGGCCGTATATGAAAGACGGCTACAGTGTTCCTCTTTCCGTCATTGACACCAAGTATATCGGCGACTTGGCCGACAGGACCCATGACATGCTGGAGCGCGCCACTGGCGGCTATCCGCAATATCCCGATAGTCCGGACCTGACGAGTATCGCATACTATTTATACAACACGAGCAACAACAGTGACGTCATGTACGACATGAGGGCCATCATGGAACGATTACTGTCAGCCGACGACTTCAAGCTGTGGAACACCACCTATCAGCAGGCTGTTCCTTATTGCAGGATGTCGCTCAAGTGGATGTCCCAATTCTGGCCGCAGCAACAGGCTTTCTCCTACTTCAATCCTGATTTGCAGTACGGTTGTGTCAGCATGTTTATTCCCAGAAAAGGCAGTGGGTACAGTTACGGCAATATGGCCTACAACAAAACGTCCCTCAACTTTGGCTGGAACCAAGTGATGGATTGGAAACGATTCGGTTGGGAATAATCGAAACGATTGGATAAGAGCAAGTCCCCTACTCTTCCGTTGTGTTATTGTGATAGACGACCTTAACTCTTGAGATACGGCGTTCTTCCATCTCCAGTATCTCGAAGGTGAAGTTCTGATAGTCTATCTTTTCGTGCAGTTTTGGGAAGTCGCCCTTGATTTCAAGCAGCAGTCCGGCAATACTGTCAGCATCGCCCTCCACATCCTCGAAGATATCATCGTCTACCTTCAGAATCTTATAGAAGTCCGACAGCGACGTCTTACCCTCGAAGACAAAGGTGTTGGCATTGATGCGTGCGTACGATTTCTCGTCCTCATCATACTCGTCGTTAATCTCGCCGACGATTTCCTCCAGGATATCCTCCAACGTCACAATACCGCTGGTACCACCGAATTCGTCGACCACAATGGCAATGTGCACCTTGTTTTCCTGGAACTCGCGCAGCAGGTCGTCAATCTTCTTCGTTTCGGGAACGAAATACGGAGGTCTGATGAGCGACTGCCAACGGAAGGCAGCACCCTTCGACAGGTGCGGCAGCAGGTCCTTGATATACAGGATTCCGCGCACATTGTCGCTATTGTCCTGATAGACGGGAATGCGCGAATAGTTGTTTGCCACAATGCAGCGCAGCACTTCAGCAAAGGAAGACTTGAAGTCAAGATCTACAACATCCTGACGCGACGTCATAATCTCCTTGGCTGTCTCGTCGCCAAAACGGACGATACCCTCCAACATGCGCTGTTCCTCTTTGATATCTTCCTTGTCGGTCAGTTCCAAAGCCTGCTCCAAGTCGTCGACGCTCAGTATGTGGCTCTTCTTGCCTACCACCTTGTCAGCCAGGATGCCCGACTTGATCAGTATCGTAGCAAACGGATAGAACAGTTTGCGGCAGAACAATATTCCCCCGACGGCACGACGGCAGAAGCTCAGCGGATGCTGTCCCGTATACACCTTCGGCATAATCTCGCCGAACAGCAGCAACAGGAAAGTCAGCAGTACGGTGATGACCAGGAACTGCAGCCAGTAGACTCCGCCAAAGTCGACCACATGCGCAAAGAAATAGTTCAGCAGCATGATGATTGTCACGTTCACTAGATTGTTGGTAATCAGAATGGTAGCCAGCGTACGCTCCGAATCCTCGCGCAGCTCCTTGATCTTGACGTCAGTGGGTGTACGTTCTTCGTCCAACTCACTCAGGTCGCTGGGCGACAGCGAGAAGAACGCAATTTCAGAGCCCGACGCATAGCCCGACACCAACAATAGCAGACAGGCCAACACGCCCGCAATGACAGCTCCTAACGAGGGCGACATCAACGTCACCTCATTGAAAATCTGTTGTAAATATTCGTCCATGATTACTCTGTAGCCGTCGAGCCCGACTCCTCCGGCGTTGCTGCGGGACGTGGCGAGAGCAACTCGATGTTGTCTGCCCAAATCTCCGTCATACTGCGACGCTGTCCCTGCTTGTCGTCGTAGGTAGAATAGCGAATGCGCCCTTCCACATACAACTTGTCGCCTTTGTGGACATACTTCTCAACGATCTCAGCCAGTTTGCGCCAAAGAATTACGTTATGCCAATCCGTGTGGTCGGGCACCTGCGTACCATTCTGCAGCGTATAGCCGCGTTCCGTAGTTGCCAGTCGCACACGGGCAACAGCAACACCCTGTTCCACATAGCGGATTTCAGGCTCTTGACCCACGTTGCCAATCAACATTACCTTATTCATCTCTGCGCTCCCTTATTATTTACACTGTCCCAGATAAGTGAACTTGAAATTCTTTCCTTTGGCTGAGGGGAACTGGCTGCGCGGATCGACGCGCTGGCTCAAGTGGTCGACAATGCGATTGTAACAGTCCATTCCGGACACCGCCTTGCAGCATGCCACAAAATGCGTGTCGCGATACTGGAACTTACCCGTTCCCGGAACAACTGACACACGCTTGAAGTCGAGCGCTCCCTCGTACCATCCGAAACGCTCCTCGTTGAGTCGAACCAATACGGGAGCCTCGGGTTTCACGACAGCAGCAACCGGACGAACAGCCTTCTTGTCCTTGAAGTCTTCCATCGTTTCTGCTTCAGTCTTAATAATAATAAAATAAACGCGTGGACGAATCTTATAGCGCTTGGGGTACATCACGTTGCTATCCACATATTCGCGGATATCACGTTCAAGCATCTGATTCATTCCTATTTCATCAATATCAGCGAGAAATGCAATAGCTTCATCGGCATTTTTCACTAATACTTCCTGATCAAAGTATCGTAAGTATAAATTCATCTAGATGGGTTGGTTTTTTGTTTTTCTGTATAAAAAAGAGCGGAAAACGGGACTCGGACCCGCGACCCCAACCTTGGCAAGGTTGTGCTCTACCAACTGAGCTATTTCCGCGTTTTTCTCCTTTTGAAAGTGAAGAGGAGGAGACTCGAACTCCCACGTCGCAATTGACACTACCCCCTCAAAGTAGCGCGTCTACCAATTCCGCCACCTCTCCATCAATTTTATTGGATAACGTGTGAA
>JAEEGK010029318.1_pt1 | contig 10982 bp, 7 predicted proteins | sample 8958771 | NCBI WGS metagenome assembly JAEEGK01 (sample SAMN16246547, study PRJNA631951) | gut metagenome | biome: gut microbiome; feature: rumen; material: SC-attached | host: Bos | place: Iran: Karaj | collected 2018-10 | reverse complement strand
TGGGGGCAGTATTATCGTTTTGAAGTATACAACAGAAGAAAAAGCTGATGATTCAACATTTGCAATTTCTGCTTTACAGAATTACGATTCATCAGATATAAACAATACTATTTTCAAGAGCGATAAATTTAAGAATAACTTTGGTGAAGTTTACAACAAATATTTCACTGCAAATTAATTAATTTGGAAAATATGATTGATCAACAAAAGCCCTGCCTCGTACAAGCGAAACAGGGCTTTTCTGTTTCTTACAGGGAAAGATTTCTTTATTCAAAATACGATCCTCAAAAAAATATAATTAATCTGATTAATAATCTTGAGGTTCTGGAAGGAACAATTTTTTTAATTTTTTCACCCTGCCTCTTCTACGGACTTGAAGACTTAAAAAACAAATTAAAAAATAACTGCTTAATTTTTGCCTGCGAAAAAGATGAACTCTTATATAATTTTTCAAAAGAAAATTCTGCTTCAAATAAAAATGAAATTCCATTTTTAAACGGTGCAGAACTTTTAAAACTTCCTGAAAAAATTAATGAACTTTGCAAATCGGGAAAATATAAAAGAATTGTCCGTATTGATTTTTCTACTGGAATACAATTCTATCAGGAATTTTACAATAAACTGGAAGAAAGCTGCAAAAACATTATTCAAACCTTCTGGAAAAATCGCGTTACTTTAATTAAGTTCGGAAGAAAATACTGTTCCAATCTTTTTAAAAATTTAAAACTTTTACCGGAAACAACTCCTATCGAAGCGTATTTTAATTCAATCGAAAAACCGATTATTGTTTTTGGAGCCGGCGAAAGTATAGATTATTATTTTGAAAAAAACTCGGATTTAGACTTTTCTGATTTTTTCATTCTTTGCGCCGATACAGCTTTACGTCCGCTTTTAGACAGAAAAATTAAAGTAGACGGAGTTTTTATAGAAGAAGCCCAAAGCGTTATTTTAAAAGCCTTTATAGGCTGCAGCGCAGAAAAAAATGATTTTCACATTTTTGCAGGTTTATCTTCGGCATCGCAATTATCGAACACGTTTTCTCAAAATATTATTTCCTATTTTTCAACTGAATTTACCGACTTACATATTTTCCAGACACTTAAAAACAATAACTGTCTGCCGCCGCAGAATCCTCCATTTGGTTCTGTAGGACTAACAAGTGTTTATTATGCACTTAAATTCAGAAAGAATGAAAATATTCCGGTTTATGTCTGCGGCCTTGATTTTTCATTTTCTGTTGGAAAAACACATGCAAAATCAACTCTTGCAAATATTCTCAGGCTGCAGTCTTCTACAAGAATTAATAATATTCAGAATATTGCTTCTTCTTTCAGCTACGGAAACTCGTATGAATCTGGAAAAGATAATAAAAAAATAATTTCAACTCCTACCCTGCTTTCTTATGCACAAAGCTTTAATGCATTTTTCTCTTCTGAAAAAAATCTTTTTGACTGTTCAGAAAAAGGAATTAAACTTCAGATTGAACAGAAATTTCCGGAAAGTCTTTCGCATGAAAAAACAGATGAAAAAATAATTGAAGCTTCCGGCACAGAAAGTTTTTCACAGAAAAACGATTATTCAAAAATTAATAAAATAATTCAGAATGAAAAAAATGAACTTAGTGAATTATTAAATCTTCTTACAAAAAAATCAGAATTATCCGAAGAGGAACTAAAAAATAAAATTGAAAAGCTCGCCGCTGAAAAAGAATATCTTTATCTTTATTTCCCGGACGGCTACTGTTTTTCTTACAATCAGTCTTTCTTGAACCGTCTGAGAACACAAATAGATTTCTTCCTTAAAATAATGTAAGGCTAAGAATCCTCATTTTCCTTTAAAACAGCAAGGAATGCACTCTGAGGAAGTTCAACATCACCAATCATCTTCATGCGCTTTTTTCCTTCCTTCTGCTTTTCCAAAAGCTTTCTTTTACGGGTAATATCACCGCCGTAACATTTTGCAAGAACGTCTTTACGAACAGGATTTACAGTTTCTCGTGCAATAATCTGTCCGCCAATTGCACCTTGAATTGCAACCTTAAACTGCTGGCGTGCAATTTCTCCCTTTAAGCGTTCACAAACTTTTCTTGCCCTGTCAACAGCATTCTGACGGAAAGTAAGAAGAGAAAGCGCATCCACAGGTTTACTGTTTATAAGAATATCTACTTTTACAAGGTCTGTAGGTCTGTAACCAATAACTTCATAATCAAAAGAAGCATAACCGCGGCTATAACTTTTCAGGCGGTCATAAAAATCAAAGAGAACTTCAGAAAGAGGCATTTCATAAGTAAGCTCAACACGTTTTTCATCAAGATACTGCATGTTTGTCTGAACGCCGCGTTTTTCGGTACACAGAGAAATAATTGAACCAAGATACTCGGCTGGAGTAATAATAGATGCCTTTATATAAGGTTCTTCTGCATCGTGAATTCTTCCCTGAGGATATTCAGATGGATTATCTATGTAAGTTTCCTCGCCGCTTGATAAATGAAGCTTGTATCTAACGGAAGGTGCCGTAAAAATAACTGCCTGATCAAAATCGCGTTCAAGACGTTCCTGAATAATTTCCAGATGAAGAAGTCCTAAAAAGCCGCAGCGGAAGCCGTTTCCCAAGGCAATCGAATTATCTTTTTCAAAAATAAGGCTGGCATCGTTAAGCTTAAGCTTTTCCATACTTTCTTTTAACTCTTCATAATCATTAGAGTCCATTGGATAAATTGAAGAATAAACAACCGGCTTTACTTCCTTAAAACCAGGTAAAGGTTCGCTTACAGGATCGTTTGCAAGAGTAATTGTATCGCCGACTTTTACATCACTTACAGTTTTTACGCCCGAAATTATATAACCTACATCTCCTGCTTCCAAAACACCGGTTTCCTCATAATTGATTTTAAATATCCCTATCTGTTCTACTTTATAATCTGCACCACTTGCCATCATGCGAATCATATCGCCAGTTTTAATTTTTCCTTCCATTACACGAACATGAACAATTACACCACGGTACGCATCATAATGACAGTCGAAAATAAGTGCCGCAGCCTTGCCGTTCGGATCGCCGGTTGGAGCCGGGAACTTTGTTACAATTGCTTCCATCAGCTCATCAATTCCTTCGCCTGTTTTTGCAGAGACACACATAGCATCCTGCGAATCCAGGCCAAGTTCTTTATCTATCTGATTTTTGCAGGAAGGAATGTCGGCCGAAGCGAGATCAATCTTATTAATTACCGGAACCATTGTTAAATCATGTTCCAGCGCCATATACATATTTGAAACAGTCTGGCTCTCTACACCCTGAGTTGCATCAATTAATAAAAGTGCACCTTCGCAGGAAGCAATAGCACGGGAAACTTCATAAGAAAAGTCCACATGGCCCGGAGTATCAACGAAATTCAATTCGTAATCGTGACCGTCTTTTGCATGATACGGAATTGTTACGGCCTGGCTTTTTATTGTAATTCCGCGCTCGCGTTCAATATCCATATTATCAAGAATCTGATTAACCATTTTGCGGTCATCAATAATTTTAGCTTTCTGAATAAGTCTGTCGGATAAAGTAGATTTTCCGTGATCAATGTGAGCAACTATACAAAAATTTCTTTTATATTTCATTTCAGTCATAATTCATCCTTGCGGCAAAAAGCCAGATTAAAAAATATATGGACTATCCAATTGAGTCTGCATTACCATTCCCACATCCAAAAAGCCCTTTACTTTTCTTTTTGCATAAATCTGAGCATACAGCATGCCGTTAGTTTTATCAATCTGAATAGCACTAATTGTAATTACATCATCATTAGAAAAATGAAGCTCTTCTGCAGAAGTATTTTTCATAACATCTTTAACAACAAATGTTCTTCTATTAAGTTCATCTGCACTTGCAAGTTTCATTCCAAAAAGCGGATAAAAAGCATTGGAAATATAATCCGATTGATAAATGCTTTCTACAGGATTTTCCGGCCGCTCTTCAAGATATACATTTACGCTTTCCGGAATAAAATTTTCTCCGTCTTTTTTATCATAATCAAAAGTTAAAATAGTTCCAGGTTCATAAGAAAGCATTAAATATTGAAAATCTTCAAGGCTTGTGATTGGCTTTCCGGAAACAGCCTTTATAACATCACCTTCTTTTAATCCGGCAAGATGCGATGGAGTTCCCGGCATTACATATAAAACTTCAAGTCCTGATTTATTTGATTTACTTTTAAATGTTTTTCCAAAAGCACCAATCCATGGATGTATAATTTGATTTTCATTGTATAAAGCTGCAAGCTCCTGCTTTAAATATTCTACAGGAATTGCAAAATTTAATCCCTGATACTGAAGCATGCCTGCAAAAATAATTGCCTGAACATTCATATTTTCGTCAATTAACGGCCCGCCTGAATTTCCTGAATTAACTGCAGCATCTATCTGAAAAACATTTCCGAGCGTAAGAAGTTTTCTGTCCGAAGAAGAAACAATTCCTGAAGTTAAAGTTCCTTCAAGTCCTACAGGAGAACCGATTGCAAGAACTCTGTCGCCAACCGAAAGTTCACTGCTGCTTCCAAGGTTCAAAACATAATTTGGTTCCAGTTCAACCTTTAATAAAGCCAAATCAAGCATTTTATCATATCCGACAACCTTTGCCGGAATTTTTGTATCCATGTCTTCAAAAAGCTTTATATAAAGTCTTGAATAACCTTCGTAATCAGGATTTACCATTGAATCTATAACATGATAATTTGTTACAAGATAGCCACGCTCATCAATAAAAAATCCGGAACCAATTATAATATCTGCATAACCTGCACCATATCTAATTTTTACGCCCCTATCCACCCAGATAGTTGCAGTAGCATTTACACAGTCTGCAATTTTAGCAGGTGCCTTATTATTTTTTGCCGCAGGCAAATTCTGCAGAATACCGTTCTGAATAATTTTTTCTGTTTCGGCCTCTAAAGGAAAATTCAAAGCCTTTAAAGAAACTGCATATCTGTTTGCTTCAAAATATTTTTTTTCTTCAATTGAATCCTTCATCAGGCTGCGGACTCTTTCCTCACATTCATCTATTACATCTTTGTTTCCAAGAAGATTGGCACGCCACAAAGCATACACGGCTTTGTCTTCCATATAATCATGAATTCTTTCAATTTCGAGATTTGCTATATCGTTATCGGAAAAATCAGGAATTTGAACAACAGACTTCGGCTGTTTTACAGAACTGCAGGATAAAACAACAGAAGCAAGAAGTAATGTAAAAATACCTGATATTATCTTTTTTTTCATAAATGTATGTATACCTTAAATATTTTTTTTCGTGCAGTTATTCTGTTACGCTTTCACCAGGTTCTGCAGTTTGTTCTGCATCAGAATCTTTATCCTTTTTTTCATCTGGAATATAAGAATCCGGTTTAATCATGCAGAAATAATTCTGAGAAATTCTTATAACCGAAAAGCGGTGTTCTTTGGTCTGGAGAATATGAACCTGTCCCTGTTCAAGTCCGTTCGGATAATTATTTTTTACAAATTCTTCATCCTCCGGAGAGCCTTTTTCGTCGAGCCAGTAGAAGTTTTCGTTTGCGCCAGCAACAACCATTACTTCTTTTTCTTCAGAATTATCCTCGCCGGCAAGAGTACATTTTACAGGATTAGAATTAATGCTTTGAACATTTGCAAGTAAAAGCCCGTTTGAATTAAAGAAAATTGATTCTTCTTTTAAAAGTCCGTCAGCTTCAAGCGGATACCTTATATACTGACATTCCGGAATTCCATTGTCGTCGTTATCCCATAAAGTTATTTTTCCATTTTTATCAAGATACTGCTCAGAAAATTCTGCATTTGTATTTGCATTGGAATCTATTGCAATTTTCTTAAGATAAATGCTTTCGCTGGAAAAAGCAGGACCAAAAATATCTTCTATAAAAGAATTGCTGTCTGTAAAAATTTTATTTCCATATTCATCAAAAACTGAATCATAGAATTCCGAGGTTTCAAAATAACCGTCATTATTATAATCTACATAACGAATAAACGGCATTCCTTTGGAAAAGTCACAGTACGCATAATTAAAATCACCCTCATAATGACGGGCAAAAAGTAAGTTTCCATCCTGGCTTGTAAAAACGACTCTTGCATTCTCACGTTCAGAAACAGTAACTTCTACAGCCGAAGCTTTTTTTGTAAATTCAAAATCCTTAGAAAATTCAAATTCAGAATTTATATATGGAATATAAAACGAAACGCCAAATCTGGAGAAAACAGGTTCAATTATAAATTCATAAGGTTTTAATTCATAATCGCCCTGTAAAAAATTGAATGTTAAATTTGTATCGGAAAAACCAATTTTAGAAACGAGCGGATATTCAGAGAAACAAATCTGTGTGCTGTTTCCGTCCAAATACATAAGATTTGGAAGACCAAAATCACAAATTGCAAACTGCTCTAAAAGCCCGTCATTATTTCTGTCATACTTTATGTCCGAAGGACGTCCTGTTTCATAAGAAATTATAAGCTCGCTTATAAGATTGCAGTCTTCATCAATTGAAATTACGCCGTTAAAATTTGCAAGCAGTTCTGCCATTGCCTGTCTGCTGTCTTCTTCGGTAAGAAGAAAACACAGGCTTGCAAGATTTTCAAAGGTCATATTTGAACCGGTTGCATTTACAAAAAAATCAAAAGCCTGCATCTGAGAATACAAACCGGTCTTCAAGGCAAGAATAGCAAGCAAAGGAGACTTTGTCTGATTTTTTGCATCGATTGCTTTTACCAGACGAAGCTGCTCTTCACCCTCGGCAAAAAATGCTGCAAGAATTTCCATATCAAGCATATTTCCGGAATAATCTGGAAGATTAGCAATATAAGAAGAAGCAACAGTTTTTACGAGTGAAGGAATCCTGTATTTCTGATTCTGGCGTTCAGCCCTGCTTAAAAATTCATATTCAAATAAAAAGAAAATATTCGGAAAGCGTTCATCTGCAGGATAAACTCTGCGAGCACTGTTAATGCGCTGTCTTGCAGCATTCAAAGAATCTTCGGTTCCAATGCGGTAATAATTCTTAATTCTTATAAATTCTGCATCGGCAGAAAAAAGCGCTTCTCCATCATCAAGCACTTTTAATGAATCGTAATACTTTCCTGTATCGCTTAATAAATCTGCATAAAGAATTCTTGCGCCGGTTTTTGAATATCCGCTCCAGTTATTTTTCTGGAACGCGCTTTCAATTATTGGAAGCACCTCAAAAATCTTATATTCAGATTTAATCATTGCCGCAGCCTGAACGTAAAGCAAATCAGAAATTGAATCATCATAACTAAGTCCAAGCGACGCCTGATTCAAAGCATTTTTGTAGTCACCTGCGTAAAGGCAGTTTTCTGCATTTTTCAAACAGCGCAAGGCAGTATTCTTATTTGCGGTAGCAGCCGAATTCTGAGAAAAAGCTAAATATGAAAAAGATGAAATTATAAGAAATAAAGTTACTTTTAATATTTTATTTTTCATTTTTTACGACCCAATCATTATATCCTAAAAAACTTGCAGCAATACATACAATTTCTCCTGTCTGAACATTCAGAATAAGAGGAATTAATTCTCTATGCTCCTGCAAAACATGCCAGTCAGAAAAAATATCCCTAACCTTTTTTAAAGAACCATCGGCGGCGGCAATAGTATCACCAGAAGAAACATTTCGCACGCAAAACGGCATTTTTACTGAACATGACAATAAATTATCATTTATATAAATTTTACCTTCCAAAACGTTCAAAGTTCCAAAAGGAAAATTAAATAAACCATCTTCTTCTATTATATCAAAAAAAACTAAATCAGTATGCTTTTTTACAGCTTTTTTTACCAAAACTTCATTATTTTTTATAATTATTTCATAGCCCGCAAAGAATTTTCTTACAGTTTTAGTATTATTAAGCTCTTCGCACAGTTCCTGTAAAAATGAATCGGGAACACGGCAGGAAATTCCGGCTTCGTTGAACTTTTGCAAAATAAGGCGCTTAGTAATTGCAGGAAAACTTTTGCAGAAAGAAAAACAACTGCTTAAAAAATCTTCCTCCGCGCCAGTTGCTTTATTGCCGGAACAATTATTAACTGCATATGAAATAAAAGCCGCATCTTCCAATGCTTTTTTCTGCCCGGAAAATAAAGCCGCTTCCCATCCGGGAAAATTCTCTTTTAAAAACGGAACAAGAGAAAGCCTTATTTTATTTCTTAAATAATTCTGATTATTATTTGTAGAATCAGTTCTCCATTCCTGATTTTTGCCATTCAAATACGCTTCAATTTCACTCCGCTCAAAAGACAAAAGCGGGCGGATAAATTTCTGCCTTTTCTGTTTAATTCCGCATAAACCGTCTACGCCCGCACCCTGCAAAAAACGCATAAGAAGAGTTTCCAGCTGATCATTTTTATTATGAGCAAGACACAAAAAATCAAGTTCATTATCCAAAATAAATTTTTCAAATGCCTCATACCGCAAAAATCTTGCAGCTTCTTCAATGCCGCCTTTACGGACTTCACTTAATTCTGCAACCTGCTTTTCTTCAAAAGTAACGCATTCATAATTTACAGAAAAACCTTTTTCCTGTAATTCGCGGCATAAATGCTCAACAAAAACAGCATCGCCTTCGGTCTCAGCCTTCTGTCTTATATTATGATTGATTGTAATTACATAAAGCGGAATTGAATAATTTTTTAAAACGCTGCATAAAGAAAGCAAAAGACTTACAGAATCAGCTCCGCCAGAAACAGCCGCACCAATTTTTAATTTATCAGAAAACTGAACACCGCAAGTCAATAAAGATTTTTCAACTTTCTTTTCAAATTCACACAACATTATTTAAATATTCTACCATAAAAAGGCTCATAAAAAAAGGCTGCAAAAATGCAGCCTCTTAATAAATTATTTCCGTAAAAGTCAGAAGCCGGAATGTGCAGATAACTGCAAACCAGCGTCATCAGTTTTAGCGTGCAGGAGCAACAGTTACTAAAGGAAGTTCAGCATCTGTAAGAACTTCAACATTCTTTGGAAGTTCAAGATCCTTTACACGCAAAGCTTCACTTACATTAATTTTAGAAATGTCAGCTGTAATTGTTTCCGGCAAATCTGCAATGCAAGCCTTGATTTTAATTTCGTTGTTGCGTTCTTTCTTAAAACCACCCTTAAGAACACCTGCTGGAGTTCCCTGATAGTGAATCTTAATTTTTGTAACGAGTTTCTGATCTGCATCTGGTGCAAAGAAATCAGCGTGCAAAACTTTGTCTGTACGAATGTTGTACTCAGTATCCTTAATAAGAGAAAGATAGTCTTTTCCATCAAGGTTCAAATTAACAGAAGTTGTAGGAGTAATAGATCTCCAAACCTTGTTAAACTCAACTTCATCCACATCGATAGAAGTAGCCTCGCCCTTTGCATTGTACAAAACAGCAGGGATACGTCCTTCTTTGCGAAGATTTTTAGCAGCCGATTTACCTGTTACAGTACGGATTTTAGCATTGATTGTCTGCTTACTCATTTTCTTAAAGCTCCTTATATCCTTATAAAATGTTCAAGAATATTATCAAATTTACAGAGTTTATTCAAGAAGATAGTTCGGGCAAAAGGCATACAGGCAGTCGCCTTCCGCTGTTCCGCTTGCGCTCCATACTTTGCTTCGCAAAGTACGCCTTCGGCGCTGCTACAATCCCTTGTTCATCTAGGCTCGCAGGGGAGAGTTTTATTCTTTCAAAATACCTATTTATTTTCATTTATTGTAAATCAGACAAAAGTATTGGTTCTTTCATATTCTCCATTTCTTTTATAAGTTCAATATTTTTTCGCTCTACTTCATTAAAAACAGATTCAGAAAAATTAGGATTTATTTTATAGTTTGAATTGCTGACATTCTTAAATATATTATTAAAATAAACGTATAAATCTTTATCCTTAAAAGGATATCCATGTATTGCATAAAAAGCATTTCGTAATAAACGCAAATGATTACTTGAAAGATAAAATAAATCTTTTAAACTCAGTTCTTTTTCATCTAATTTTTCTGACAAATAATAAAGAGAAAAATTTAAATTATATTCCATTATACTAAAATAACTCTCTGAGAGAAAATCAAAATTTTCAACATAACATTCAATAATATTCTCATCATAAGCATTAAATTTTGTATTCCATTTATTACCCTCTCTATAAAAATTTAAATTATTATTGTTATCGGTCAAATATAAATTTGATGATTCATTATTAAAAGAAATTGCATAAGAAATAATTTGATTAGATTTGTTCTGTGCCAAGCATAACTTGTACATAAAGGAAGTACCTGAAATATTTACACCGGAATTACAAAGCCCTTTGTATTTTACAGAAAAAGTTTCGGTACTTCGTTTTTTTATGGTTGATACAAATCTAATTTCACTATTGCCAAAATATGATACAGATGAAGTTTCTTCATAATATAGTTTTTTTTCAATTTTCTTATTCTCGTAATAAACATCGAATGAAATCGGCATATTCTCTTTTAGAATTTGAAAATCAAATGGAATTACAATATCATTTACAATTTTACTGTCTGCTACAATTTCGCAAATGATTTTGATTGGTAAAATTATATCATTGTCGGATTGATTATTTATGACATAATCAATAAAAATATCTTCATCTTTCAAAGAAATATTTTGTTCAATAAAATAAATATTATCATTATCAAAAATTAAAGGAGATACCGAAAATGGATTTTCAAGAATTTTTTCTAAAGGAACATCAGAAAAACCATAAAAGCAGATAAATAAAAATATGAATAGTAATAAATAAATTTTTTTAAATACCATAAATACAATCTTCTTGCTGAAGTACTATTAGAAGATACTCCAGCATGTCTATAATAACCTTGTATAGTTTTACAGAAAACTCCATCCGAAAAGTATCCGCAAATTGAATTTACGTTTACATAATTATACCACAATTTAAATCCATTCTCCACGAAGTTTATATGGAGTAATTTCAA
>JAEEGK010029317.1_pt1 | contig 10982 bp, 18 predicted proteins | sample 8958771 | NCBI WGS metagenome assembly JAEEGK01 (sample SAMN16246547, study PRJNA631951) | gut metagenome | biome: gut microbiome; feature: rumen; material: SC-attached | host: Bos | place: Iran: Karaj | collected 2018-10 | reverse complement strand
GGTATTACTAAGGCTTCTTTGAATGTTGACTCATTCATTTCTGCCGCTTCATTCCAGGAAACAACTCGTGTTCTTACAAATGCTGCTATTTCTGGAGCAACTGATGGTCTCCATGGTATTAAGGAAAATGTTGCTATCGGTCACATGATTCCTGCCGGAACTGGTATAAAGAATTATAAAGATATTAAGCTTTATACTGATGACGATGTTGATTTGGATGATCAGATGAATGAAATCCTTGAACGTCGTCGTCTGGAAGAAGAAGCTGAATCACAGACCGAAGTTCCAAACTTTGAGCCGGAAGAGGCTGATTAAGGGTAAAGGCAGTTAGCAGCGGTAAAAAATGTTTATTAAATAAAAAATAAACGCCGCTGCTAATTGACAATCTATACTTGAATTTTGTATATTTTTAAAACTATTTAAATTGTTATTTCTTCCGGGGTGCTGACCGGAAACAAAATAGGAGAATTAGGCAATGCCTACAATAAATCAATTAATTCGTCAGGGTCGCAAATCTGCCGCAAACAGAACAAAAGCTCCCGCACTTGAGTCCTGCCCACAGAAACGCGGAGTTTGTACTCGTGTAATGACTCAGACACCTAAAAAGCCGAACTCAGCTTTAAGAAAGATTGCTCGTGTTCGTTTAAGTAATGGAATTGAAGTAACTGCATATATTCCAGGTATTGGACATAACTTGCAGGAACACTCAGTAGTATTAGTTCGTGGTGGTCGTGTAAAGGATCTTCCTGGTGTACGCTACCACATCATCCGCGGTACAAAAGATACACTTGGTGTAGAAGACCGCAAACGTGGCCGTTCAAAATACGGTGCTAAAAAACCAAAGGCTTAATGGAGGATTAGTATGGGAAGACATAAGAAATCAATCGATCGTCCTTTAATGCCGGATGTAAAATACAACAGTAGACTTGTATCAAAATTTGTTTGCCGTATGATGCTTGATGGTAAAAAACAGACTTGTTTCAAGATTGTTTATCAGGCAATGGATAACTTAAAGGCAAAAACTGACAAGGATCCACTAGAAGTTTTCAATAAAGCTATTGAAAATGTAAAACCAATGGTTGAAGTTAAATCTCGCCGTGTTGGTGGTGCAACTTATCAGGTTCCAATGGAAATTCGCGAAACTCGTCGTGAAGCTCTTGCAATGAGATGGATTATTGAAGCTGCAAGAAAGAGAAGTGGTCATGGTATGGCTGATACTTTGGCTTCTGAACTTTTGGATGCTTACAATAATACTGGTACAGCTTACAAGAAGCGCGAAGATGTTCATAAGATGGCAGAAGCAAACAAGGCTTTTGCTCACTACCGCTGGTAGTTCATTTTATAAATCTTGTAGAAAGGGCGTTTGCGTTAATGTAAACGCCTTTTTTTATTTAGGGCTCGTGAGCCTGTGAAAATAATAGTAATTACAAGGAGGATTTTTTTATGGAAAATATCACAATCCGAAATGCAGTAATTGAAGATGCTGCTGCTTTACTTCAGATTTATTCACCTTATGTTCGCGAAACTGCAATCTCCTTTGAATACGAAGTTCCATCTCTTCAGGAGTTTTCTGACCGTATTAAAGTAATTTCCAGTAAATTTCCGTATCTAGTCCTCTGTAAAAATGAAATTCCAATTGGTTATGCCTATGCCTCTACCTTTCATGCACGTGCCGCATACGACCGAAGTGTAGAACTTTCTATATATATTAAATCAGATTGTAAAGGAAATGGTTATGGAAAATTTTTGTATCAAAAACTTGAGGACGAATTAAGAAAGCGTGGTTTTGCTGTTATGTATGCATGTATAGCAGCAACTTCAAGAAATCCGGACAAATATATTACTTCTGCAAGTATTCTTTTTCATGAAAAAATGGGATTTGAAAATGCCGGATATTTTAAAAACTGTGCCCAGAAATTTGGCCTCTGGTATAATATTGTTTATATGCAGAAAAATCTTCTTGAAGAGTTTAGAGATGAAGAAAAGTCTTTTTGCAATCGAGAGGTTATAGATTTATATGATAACCAAAGACGTTTGACAGGAAAGACAGTTCCAAGAAATGCAGACGTGACAAAAAGTTTGCCTTATCGTTCTGTTGTTCATGTTTGTATATTTAATTCAAGAATGGAACTTTTAATTCAACAACGGTCGGCTAATAAACAATCTGCTCCTTTGAAGTGGGATTTTTCTGCCAGTGGACAAGTTGACGCTGGTGAAAGCAGTATAGAGGGGGCAATGCGGGAAGTATATGAGGAACTTGGAATAAAACTTTCTATAACAGAAGCTCCTGCTTTAACAAAAGTATTTTTTAATGCTTTTAATGATTACTATATAATAAGAAAAGATTTAGATTTAAGCACACTTAACCTTCAGAAAAGTGAAGTAGCAGCTGTTAAGTGGGCATCCCGCGAGCAGGTTCTTGCTCTTTATATGGAAAATCAATTCTTGCCTTATGCAAAATCGCTTATCGAACTGATTTTTGATATAGGTGAGTATAAAGATGAAAAAAAATAATAAAAATAAAAGATTCACCTATTGCCTAAAGTTTTAAAAAATTATATAAATATAATACTGCACTCTGAATAAAGGGTGTATTATCTGTATTTATGCAGATTTGGGTTCTTTGAGAAGACAGGCGGATTTATTCCGGTGCGACCGTAAAGTTAATCATAAATGATTTTCAGGGAGGCGGCCCATTATTGTAGTAAATTATTACCGTTGGTAATGATTATATAGCAACTTGATTTTGGGTTTCTGTCAGCCGTAAGGTAAAACTCGAAATACCAAACCAGGTTGTCAAAAATGTTAGAGATGACGATAGGTGGTTACGGGTTTGATTCATTCCGAAATTATGGAATGAAAATGTAAAATCTTATCTGTTTTCCAATCAATCGTCTTTAATAACAGCAAATATTGTGTATGCGAATATAAGTTTTCTTAGTGAAGAAGGTTTATATTCTGGTTTAAAGTGCAACACATAAAAATAAGTATGCCGGAGAAATAGGTTCCGGCAAGGAGAAAAACATGGCAAAGGAGAAGTTCGTTAGAACCAAACCTCACATGAACGTTGGTACCATTGGTCACGTAGACCACGGTAAGACTACACTTTCTGCTGCTATCACTTCATATTGTGCAAATAAATATGGTGATAAAGCTCTCAAGTACGACGAAATTGATAACGCTCCAGAAGAGAAGGAACGTGGTATTACAATCAACACTCGTCACTTGGAATATCAGTCAGACAAACGTCACTATGCACATATCGACTGTCCGGGACATGCTGACTATATTAAGAACATGATTACTGGTGCTGCACAGATGGATGGTTCTATCCTCGTAGTTTCTGCTCCAGACTCAGTTATGCCACAGACACGCGAACACTTGTTGCTTGCTCGTCAGGTAGGTGTACCAAAGATTATCGTATTCTTAAATAAAGTTGATCAGATGGATGATCCAGATCTTCTCGAACTCGTAGTAGAAGAAGTAAAAGATACACTTAAAGAATATGGTTTCTCAGAAGAAACACCAATTATTCAGGGATCAGCTTTCAAAGCATTGAACGACCCAACTCCAGAAAACACAGCTTGTATTGAAGAACTTCTTACAGCTATGGATACTTGGTTCGATGATCCAATCCGTGATGATCAGAAACCATTCTTGATGCCAATTGAAGACATCTTTACAATTTCAGGACGTGGTACTGTAGTTACAGGTAAGATTGAACGCGGTGTTGTAAATATGAACGACCCAGTAGAAATTGTTGGTATTAAACCAACAGCTTCTTCAACTGTAACTGGTATTGAAATGTTCCAGAAGACTCTTGATCAGGGTATGGCTGGTGATAACGTAGGTATCCTCCTCCGTGGTGTTGAAAAGAAAGATGTTGAACGCGGACAGGTTCTTGCTAAACCAGGTAGCATCACTCCACATACAAAGTTCGAAGCTCAGATTTACGTTCTTTCAAAGGAAGAAGGTGGACGTCACTCTCCATTCTTCTCTGGATACAGACCACAGTTCTACTTCCGTACAACAGATATCACAGGTACTATTGAATTGGAAGCTGGTACAGACATGGTTAAACCAGGTGACAATGTTAAAGTAATTGGTGATCTTATTCACCCAATTGCTATGGACGAAGGACTTAAACTTGCTATCCGTGAAGGCGGTCACACAATCGCTTCAGGACAGGTTGTAAAAATTATTCAGTAGTTTTTAGCTTTCAGACGAAGGGACTGAGAAATCAGTCCTTTCGTTGTTGAAAAGGAGTAAAATTAAATGGCAAATGGAAAAATCCGAGTCAGACTTCGTGCATTTGATGTAGAACTGATCGACCAAAGTGCTAAATCCATTGTGCAAACTGTACAGAAAGCAGGGGCTAAAGTTTCTGGTCCTATTCCGCTTCCTACACGAATTAACAAAATTACAGTATTGCGTTCACCTCATGTAAACAAAAAGTCACGTGAGCAGTTTGAAATGAGAACCCATAAACGTCTGATTGACATTATCAATCCTTCTCAGGATGTTATGGATTCTTTAATGAAATTAGAACTTCCTGCTGGTGTTGATGTAGTTATTACACAATAGTGTAATGTCACTCAGTAGAAGAATAAAACAGAATCGTAAGATTTTGTAAAAAAAATGGGGTACGGTCCCATGGATCGGGATGGCGGCCTAAGTTATTTTTAAGGGAGTGTTTGTTGTAATGACAATCATCCCAAATAGGAGAATATCAGAATGAAAGGTCTGATTGCTAAGAAAGTTGGCATGACACAACTTTTCGATGAAAGCGGAAATCTGACACCAGTAACCGTGATCCAAGTCGAACCAAATGTTGTTGTTGCCAAAAAAACAAAGGAAAATTGCGGTTATGATGCAGTTGTTCTTGGTTTAGAAGATATCAAAGCTTCTAAAGCAAACAAAGCATATGCCGGACAATTCCCAGAAAACATCAATCCAAAGCGTCACTTGAAAGAGTTCCGCAATTACGAAAAAGAAGTAAATGTTGGTGATGTTATTGGTCTTGAACTCTTTGACGGAACTCGCTTCCTTGATGTTACAGCAACATCTAAAGGTAAAGGATTCCAGGGTGTAATGAAGAGATGGGGATTCCATGGTGGTCGTGCTACACATGGTTCTAAGTTCCATCGAGAGCCGGGTGGTACAGGTGAATGTACAACTCCAGGTCACTCATTCAAAAACATTAAATTACCTGGTCACATGGGATTCAGAAGAGTTACTATTCAGAATTTGAAAATCGTCAAAGTTGATCCTGAACTGAAAGTAATTATGGTTCGCGGGGCTGTTCCTGGGAATAAAGGCTGTACGTTGATTGTTAAATCAGCAGTAAAGAAATAACGGCAGGAGATGATAAGTATGGATAAGAAAGTCTATTCAGTCGATGGTAAAGAGCTGCGTACAATCACTCTTGATGATAGCGTATTCGGTCTCCCAGTAAATGATGATGTAATTTATTACGCCATTACAAACGAATTGGCAAACAGACGTGTTGGTACAGCATGTACAAAAACTCGTTCCGAAGTTCATGGTTCTAACAATAAACCATATAAACAGAAGGGAACTGGTAATGCACGTCGTGGTGATAAAAAATCTCCAATCACAGTAGGTGGTGGTACAATTTTTGGACCTAAACCAAGAGATTTCAGTTATGCTATTCCTAAGAAAGCAAAAAGATTGGCTATGAAGTCAATTTTGAGCGCTCATGCACAGGGTGACAGATTAACTGTAGTGGAAGATTTTACTATCGAAAGTGGAAAAACAAAGGATTTAGTAAAAATCCTTAATAACTTTGCAAAAGATGAAAGAACTGTACTGATTTTGAAAGACGATGATAAGTTAATTAAGAGGGCTGCAAGAAACATCCCTAACTTAACATTCCTTACATACAATCGTCTTGAAGCTCATGATTTGTACTACGGAAGAAAAGTAATTGCATTGGAAAGTGCAGTTAAAAATCTTTCAGAGTTCTATGCAGATAAGGAGGCTAAATAATGAATTACGAAGATATTCTTATTAAGCCTGTTGTTTCTGAAAAGGCAAGTACATTACGAGAACAGAATAAATATGTGTTTGTAGTTCATCCTGATGCAACTAAAACTCAGATTAAAGACGCTGTGTCTAAATTGTTCAAAGTAAAGGTAATTGGTTGCACAACAATGAATGTGCTTGGAAAAATGAAACGACTTCGTGGTAAACCAGGTCGTACAGCATCTTACAAAAAAGCAATTGTTCGTCTTGCAGAAGGTGAAACAATTTCAGCTTTTGAAGGTGTATAAGACCGGTATAAATTAAGGGGATAAAGAAATGGCTCTTAAAGTATATAAGCCAATGACGCCAGGTACACGTGGACGTGTAGATTTGCGTCGTGATGAACTGACAGCTAATAGACCCGAAAAAACATTAGTGTCAGGTAAGAAGTCGAACGGTGGTCGTGGTGCTGGTGGACGTATTTCTGTACGTCATCAGGGTGGCGGACACAAGAGACTTTATCGTGATATAGATTTCAAACGAGATAAGCACGGAATTCCTGGAACCGTAAAAACAATTGAATACGATCCAAACAGAAGTGCTAATATCGCATTGATTTATTATGCTGACGGTGATAAACGTTATATCATCGCTCCAAAGGGCTTGCAGGTTGGCCAGAAGATTATGTCTGGTGAAAATGCAACTCCAACTGTTGGAAATGCACTTCCTCTAAATGCAATTCCAGTAGGTTTTACAATTCATAACATCGAATTGACACTTGGTCAGGGTGGACAGCTTGTTCGTTCTGCAGGTGCAAGTGCTATGATTGCAGGTCGCGAAGGTGATTATGTTATCGTTCGCTTACCTTCAAGTGAAATGAGAAAGATTAACGGCAGATGTTACGCAACAGTCGGTGTTGTAGGAAACGAAGAACACATGAATGTTAAGCTTGGAAAAGCTGGTCACAAACGCTGGATGGGTATCAGACCTACTGTTCGTGGTATGGCTATGAACCCTGTTGATCATCCACTTGGTGGTGGTGAAGGTGCTGGTAAGGGACGTAACCCTGTTACTCCTTGGGGACAGCCTTGTAAAGGTTACCAGACACGCAACAAGAGAAAGACTTCTAGCAACTTTATTGTTAGTCGTCGTAAGAAGAAGTAGTTGCAGAGGAGATAATCGTGTCAAGATCTGTTAAGAAAGGACCTTTTGTAGAAAAATCTTTATACAAAAAGGTTCAGGTTATGAATAAAGAAGCAGACAAGAAAATGATTAAAACATATTCTCGCTGCTCAACAATTATCCCAGAAATGGTAGGTAATACTATTTCTGTTTACAATGGTAAATCATGGATTCCAGTGTACATTACAGAAAACTTAGTCGGCCATAAGCTCGGCGAGTTTGCTCCAACACGTACATATCATGGCCATGGTGGTTCAGACAAAACTGCCTCTAAAGGCTAATAAATAGGTGGATATTATGGCTGAGAAAAAAGGTTATGTAGCCACTACTAAGTTCCTGATTGCTTCTCCAACTAAGGTTCGCCCAGTTGCAAAAGTAATTAATCAGAAGTCTTATTCAGAAGCTATGGCAATTCTTGCTAATATGCCTCAAAAGGGAGCTAAATTAATCAGTGCTACTTTGAAATCTGCTGCATCTAATGCTCTCAATCTGAATACTAAGTTAGATGAAGATATGCTCTATGTTAAAGAAATCAGAATTGACGAAGGTCCAAGACTGAAGAGAGTATGGTTCCGCGCACGTGGTCGTGCAGATCAGCTCTTAAAACGTATGTGTCATATTACCGTCATCGTTGACGAGAAGGCGGGGGAATAAAAAGTGGGACAGAAAGTAAATCCTATTGGTTTACGCCTTGGTGTAAACAAGACATGGCAGTCACGATGGTATGCAGATCCTCGTGAATATGCAGATTTAGTTTTGGAAGATTTGAAAATCAGAAAAATGATTTCAGAAATTCCTGAATGTAAAAATGCTGATATAGCTGAAATTGAAATTGTACGCCATCCACAGCGCGTTACAATTGTAATTCACACAGCTCGCCCAGGCGTTATTATTGGTGTTAAAGGTGCATCTATCGAAAAGATAAGTGCTGATATTCAGAAACAGCTTACTAAGAAAGTACAGATTAAGATTAAGGAAATTAAACGCGGTGATTTGAATGCTGCTTTAATTGCTCAGAATATTGGTCGTCAGCTTTCTGGTCGTGGTTCATTCCGCAAGGCTATGAAACAGGCTGTAAGCAATGCTATGAGAGCAGGTGCACAGGGTATAAAAGTTCGCCTTAGTGGTCGTCTTGGCGGTGCTGATATGAGCCGTACAGAAGAACACAAGGAAGGAAGAGTACCTCTTCATACTCTTCGTGCTGATATCGACTATGGTACATACGCAGCTTCTACAACATACGGAAAAATTGGTGTAAAAGTTTGGGTTTATAACGGTATGAACTATGGCGTAGAGCACAATGAAGATGCAGGACAGCTTGTAAAAAAGCCAAGACGCAATACACGTCCGGCAAATACAGACAAGGCTGATGGTGCTGATTCTTCTAAAAAGGCAAGGAGTTAGTATATGCCATTAAGTCCAAAAAGAGTAATTCACCGAAAGGTTCAACGAGGACGTGAAAAAGGCTTCGCAACTCGTGATAATAATATCGACTTCGGAGACATTGCATTGGTAGCAATGGAACCAACATGGTTGGATGCTAAAGTTATTGAAGCAGCCCGTGTTGCTATCAACCGTAAATTGGAACGAAAGGGTCAGGTTTGGATTCGTATTTTCCCGGACAAACCTATTACAAAGAAACCTGCCGAAGTTCGAATGGGTAAGGGTAAAGGTGCTCCAGATCACTGGGCAGCTGTTATCAAACCAGGAATGATTTTGTTTGAAATTGGTGGAGTTGACTTGAAAGTTGCTCACAGAGCTTTGGAACTTGCAAGTGATAAACTTCCAGTTTTAACAAAAATAGCATATAAGCCAACACAGGACTAGGAGGAATAAGATGGCTGATTCAAAGAAAAAGAATGACAAAGAACTGTCTTATAATGAACTGGTTGCAAAACGTGATGAGCTTAAAAAGGAATACATGGATCTCCGTTTCAAAATGGTAATTTCTCATGTAGATAACCCAATGCAGAAACGTACAATGCGTCGCGAAATCGCACGTCTTAATACGTTTATCAGCCAGAAAGAAAAAGCTGGCGAGAATAAGTAGGAGCTGAACCGTGGAAGAGAATGCTGTTCAGACTGTAAAGCCTGCAAAACGTTCATTTGTTGGCCTTGTAACATCAGATAAGATGGACAAGACAATTGTTGTAACAATTGCAACAAAGAAAATGGACAGACTTTACAAGAAGTATGTTACAAGAACTAAGAAGTATATGGCACATGATGAAAATAATGATGCTCATATAGGAGATACAGTTCGTATTGTTGAGTGCAGACCTCTCAGCAAAAATAAATGCTGGCGTCTTGCAGAAATTGTTGAAAGAGCTAAATAAGCGAAGGAGTTAAAGAATATGATACAGATGCAGTCTTGTATGACAGTTGCTGATAACTCTGGAGCAAAAATTGCTCAGTGTATCAAAGTAATTGGTGGTTCACACCGCAGATACGCAGGAATCGGCGACATTGTTGTTGTTGCAATTAAGGATGCTATTCCTACATCAACAATCAAGAAGGGAACAATTGAAAAAGCAGTAATTGTTCGCCAGGCAAAAGAATATCGTCGTCCAGATGGAACTTACATTCGTTTTGATGATAACGCTTGCGTTATCGTTGACGATAGCAAGAACCCAAAAGGAAAACGTATATTTGGACCTGTAGCACGTGAGCTTCGTGATATGGATTTTATGAAAATCGTATCATTGGCTCCAGAAGTTCTTTAAGGAGTAATGAATATGTTATCTAAATCAAAAATCCGCAAGAACGATACTGTAGAAGTGATTGCAGGAAAAGACAAAGGTAAACGTGGCGAAGTTGTTCGCGTAATCCTTAAAAAGGATGCCGTAATTGTATCGGGCGTGAACATCGTTAAAAAAGCTATGAAAAAGAGAAGTGCTCAGGATCAGGGCGGAATCGCAGAAATTGAAGCACCTCTTAATATTTCGAATGTTGCAATCGTATGTAAAAAATGCGGTCCAACAAGAATTGGTTATAAAATCGACGGCGACAAGAAAATTCGTGTATGCCGTAAATGTGGAGAAATACTGTAATGGCAAATTACGTACCTCGGCTTAAGAAAGTCTATAAGGACGAGATTGCACCCGCTCTCGTAAAAGAGTTCAATTACACAACTCCTATGCAGATCCCTGCAATTAAGAAGATTGTTGTAAGTATGGGTGTTGGTGAAGCTCTCACTAATAAGAAACTCCTTGATGCCGCTGTAGAAGATCTTACTCAGATTACAGGTCAGAAAGCAGTTAAAACAAAGGCAAAGAAGAGTATTGCTAACTTCAAACTTCGTGAGGGCAATGAAATTGGAGCAATGGTAACATTGCGAGGTGACATTATGTATGAGTTCCTCGACAGACTCATCAATGTTGCTTTCCCACGTATTAAGGATTTCCGTGGAATTAAAGCTACTGGTTTTGATGGACATGGAAATTTCTCTGTTGGTATTACTGAACAGTTGATATTCCCAGAAATTGACTTTGATAAAATTACAAAGATTGCTGGTATGAATATTACTTTTGTAACAAGTGCAAAGACTGATGCTGAAGCTAAGTCACTTCTTACAAAGTTCAATATGCCGTTCCGTAAGTAGGTGAAGTATGGCTAAGAAATCGATGATTATTAAGGCTGCCCGCAAACAGAAGTATCCGACACGTGAATATAATCGTTGTCAGATTTGCGGTCGTCCACGCGGATATTTGCGCAAGTTCAAGATGTGTCGTCTCTGCTTCCGCAAATTAGCAAGCGAAGGCCAGCTTCCTGGCGTTACAAAATCTAGTTGGTAGGAGATAGAAATGAGTGCATCA